>JAANMU010000496.1_pt1 | contig 46656 bp, 29 predicted proteins | sample 7279701 | NCBI WGS metagenome assembly JAANMU01 (sample SAMN14094539, study PRJNA606508) | bioreactor metagenome | isolation source: A lab-scale SPAN reactor treating ammonium-rich wastewater day 57 | place: Ireland: Galway | collected 2017-03-13
GAGGAGATGATGACATCATGCGAAAAATCCGGGGAATGTGTGTGCGACTGAGTTGCCTGCTGCTTGCTTGTGTTCTGACCAGCCCTGCAACCGCTGCTCCGCCCGAAGACGGCGACTGGATCGTGGTTGCGCGCAACGCTGGCTCGATCATCGCGATCGACCCCGCCACGGGGCTTGTCCGCTCGACGGTCTCGGGGCCCGACCTGTTCGACCCGGAGGGCCGCGTCGTGGGCGAGGGGCCTTCGATCGCTGGTTCGTTCGAGACGCGATTGGTGCAACTGCCTGGCGATCGCGATCTGCTTGTTCGCGCGGTGACCTCGCCATCGACCTTCGGCCTGTTCCGTGTGGACATCGACACGGGCAATCGCACGCTGCTGCCCGGCACCGTCGGCAGTTCGTGGTCGGAGGTCGGCGTCATGATTCCTGAATCGGCCACCACGCTTGTAGCGCTGAGCGACAACTTCAATGCGCTCGGCGGCTCGATGTCGCGCGTCATCCGTTACAACGTCGCGACGGGCCAGACCACCATCCTCGCCAGCCAGACTGTCGGCAGCGGGCCCAACATCCGCAAGGCCCGCGGCGGGGCGCTGCTCGGACCCAGCACGCTTGTCGTCGCTGAGAGCGGCCTGGGTGATGCGGTCGGCACCGGTCGCGGACTCTTCACAATCAATCTCGAAACCGGCGACCGCGCGTTCCTCAGCCGCCTCTCGGCCAAGCCGTTCACGCGGCAGGTCTGGGTCAACGGGGTCAACCAGGGCTCGCAGGTCTTTGGCGACGGCAATGGCAACTTCGGCGGCGGCAGCGGGCCGGTCATGACCACCAACTGCCGCAGCGTGATGGTGCTGGGCGGGCGCATCCTCGTCGGCTACTCGATCCAGCTCGGGCCCGATGCCTACGACGGGGGCATCATGGAGATCGACCCGCTCAGCGGCGACCGCAGGCTCATCGTCGGCCGCGCGTTCGAAGACAACGGACTGGCCGACACCGTGCTGACGCGCTTGCCGACCAACGCACAGACCGTGTTCATCGACGACGCGACCGGCATCAGGCCCGTCGGCGACTTCGACATCGGGCTGGTCAACGTCTTCGGCAACAGCCAGGTCTTTCGCTACGGACTCACGAGCGGGCGGCTGGACATCGTGGCCGAGCTGGACGGCGCGCCGCAGGACCTGTTCTTGACCGATCTGCTGATCTACCGCAAGCCCGCCTGCACCGCCGACATCAACGGCGACGGCCTCGTCGACTTCTTCGATGTGCAGGCGTATCTGAACGCGTACAGCCAGGGGTGTGAGTGAGGGTGAAGTGAGAATCACGGCGATCAGATATAGACCTCGATGTCACTCCAGCGTCGCTTCAGTTTTGCGATACTCGCCTTTGAGACCTGCGTGTGTTTCAGATTGATGATTTCCAGTTTCCTGATCGGGCACTGCGGACTGACCAGAGCATCAATGCCGGCGTCGGTCACCTGCGTTCCATGGAGATCGAGGACCCGCACGGATTTCAGAGCGGAATCGGGGTCAGAGATACTCCCGAGTCCTTCGTCACCGATCGCGCATGAGCGCAGATGAAGCACTTTGAGCCCGGTGAGCGCACTCGAACGGCTCGCAAAGCTCTCGAGCGTGTCGTCCGATGCCTCGGTCTGGCTCAGGTCGAGTTCCCTGAGCGATGTCAGCCCGGTCTCGCCCCAGGCCAGCCACGCAAGGCCTGCGCTGCTGATCGACTCGTTCTCGAGATTGAGCGTCTGCACGCGCGCCCAGTTTTCGGGCGTCAGGTCCTTATCTTCGAGCATCGCCAGCGACTCGCGCACCGCGCGTTCGATGATGGCGCGGTCGGCGTCGGAGATCGCCATCTTCGCGCGGCGCAGGCTGTGCTTGCGGTGGCGGCCGGGGCGCGGGGCGGGGAGGTCGGCCTCGTCGTCTTCTGCATCACTCTCAGTCGCTTCGCTCCCGGTGTCTTCATCAAACGTTTCGTCACCACCCGCGTCGTCCTGGACTTCATCGCGCGTCGATGGTGTCGAGGCCGCATCAGCGCTGATGTCTTTTTCCTGACCGAATCCCTCGGGCCGCAAGGCCAGAAACTCGGCAAACCCCTTTCGCACGCGGTCATCGAGCAGCCACTTGTTCCCGAACTCCTCGCGCAGGAGCCGATCGAGCGGCGGCACCGCGTTGAGATCCTCGATCAGTTCGGCCCCGGCAAGCAGCACCTGCTCGTGCGCATCGATCGTCGATCCATCTTTGGGCCTGCCGAACTCGTCGGTGTCGGCCCGCCGCGTGTCAAGGTCGCGCAGCTGGAGATACAGGCTCCGCACGCCCTCGGCAGCGATGCGTCCGCGCAGCGGCGCCTCTTTCGCCAGCCGGTCGAGCAGGTCCGGCTTGCCCAGGTGCCGAGCGGTCTGTTCGAGCAGGCACAGACCCATGAACAGGCCTCGGGCTGTTTCGATCTCGTCAGACAGCAGCTCGAGCAGCGCCGGCGGCGCCAGCCGCGATTCGACGATCACCGCGTTGATCCGCCGCTTGAGCGTTCTCGGGTTGCGGTCGCTGCTGTCACGCAGGGCCGCGTAGAGCCGCTTGAACACGTCGTGCTCGGCCGCCGACACCACGTCGCTGAGCCGCTCATGGATCACCGTGTGGGCGAAGCGCTGGAACTGCTCGTCGCGCAGCCGCAGCGGGTACGGCAGCTGCACGAGCTTGTCGAGATAGATCTTCTCCGCCGCGTTGGATGCGCTGACGCTCGCGTCGTCGCCCCGGATGCCGCGCGTCTGTTCGACGACGTACGGCCGCAGGGTGTCGGGGTTGAGCGACAGGAAGAATACGAAGCCGGGCTGAGCCAGCGCGAGCTTGATGCCGCGCAGCACGCTGAAGGCATCGGCCGCGGCACAGCGGTCCATGTCGTCGATGAACACGACCACACGCGGCACATCGCCCACGGTACTGCGCTGCACCGCGCCCAGCAGCGTCTCCTCGGCGCGCAGCGATCGCAGCGCGGCCATGGTCGCCGATTCGCTCACATGCTTCTTCCATGCCCGGCTGTCGGTGTTCTGCTGCTCGCTGATGAGTTTCTCGTAACGGTCGAGCACGTCGCCGACCTTGATCTGAGTCCCCGCCAGTCCGACCGACAGGCCGTGCGCCGCAGAACGGGCCGCGGCTCGGGTGGCGGTGTGCAGTGACCGCAGCCAGCCGATGCTCATCTCCTTCATGGCACCGCGTATGGTCTGGAGTTCTTTGAGCCGCAGCGACACCGCGTCGTGAATCGCCTCGGTCAAGTGCGCCAGCGGCTCGGCCTCGCGTTCATACTGCCAGGCGTTGAAGAAGACGGTGACGATCAGCGGGTAGAGGCGCGGGCCGCTGTGTGCCTCGCCGCTGCGCGCCTCGAGCATCGCGCGCACGCGATGCAGCAGGCTGGTCTTGCCGGTGCCCCAGTTGCCATAGACACCGATGGTGAACGGCCCGCGTGTGCCCAGGGCCAGTTCGGCCAGCAGCCGGGCGTCGGCATCGCGCCCGAGGTCATCGGGGCCGGCGCCCTCGATCGGTTCATCGCTGAGCAGCAGCAGGGGATCGAGACGATCGGACATGGTGCGAATACGGTAGCTCGCGGGGAGGGCGCGGGCGCAACTCGAAAGACCGTTTGGCACCAAAGTGCTTGCTCCCCCGTGCCATCGAAGTCGGCTCCGCGACTTCGATGCTGTCTTCGAGGCCAAACGTCGCTACCGTCACAAAGCCAATCGAATAGATCCCGCACCGATACCGATCATGACAAGTTGTTCTCGGGCCTGTGGTCGTTCGAGTTCTGTTCATTTTGAGGGGGGCCGGAGGGTGCCGGGATGGAGGGGGGGTCCGCCGGGTCCCCGTTTGGAGTGTGGTCCGTGAAAATCGGGCTTCGTGCGGCGCGAGGCGCGATTCATGGGCTTGAGCGCGTCGATTTGGGGCTTGAGCGCGGATGTCAAAGTCCGGATGTGTCGAATTCGACACGATCTTTCATGCATGCGACAGAGTGTTGCATCGATGAAACCTTCTGTTTGATCGATCAAACCTCGTGTTTCATCGATGCAATTGGATCTCACACGCATCAAAAGTCGTGTTGTAGCGATGATACAGCCTCTTGGATCGATCAAACCTCGTCTCGCATCGATCAAACCTTCTCTTTCATCGATGCAACCTTCTCTCGCATCGATGAAAGATGATGTTGAATCGATGCAAGCAGCCCCCGAACGCACCAAACCTCGCCTCGAACGACCCAAACAGACACACGCAGCGACCAAAGACCCCGTCTTCCCGACCAGTCACAGGCACGCCGTCGCGCCGCGCCCTGGTTCGCTGGCCAGAATGGTTCTTGTGCTGCATGTCCCGCACGCCATGCGAACGCGCACAAAGGCTATTGACACGAGGGTGAGTTTCTGATACCGTGCGCGCCATAGGAGCGGTCTCGATCTCGTTCGAGACCCGGAGCAGACAACGCGTCGGACTTTTCGCTCGTTCAACAGTGGTTCGTGAGCACCGCGCAGGCGTTTGCGCGGTCGTTGCGGCCGGACCGGCGGGCGGAAAAACCACCGAGCCAGTTCAGACAAAGGAAAACAGCTGTGCAGAGCAAACTTGCGGTTGGCGCGATCAGTGTGTGCGGAGCGATGCTCGTGTCGGCAGCGTCGGGCAACCCCATCCTTCATAGCGATGCTGTCGCCATCGACACCTGGAGTCAGGTGCTCGATTTCGATTCCACCTTCACCCACGACAACCAGACTTTCACCACCCTCAACACCGGGCTCAATCAGAACGCCAGCATCACCTCGTCGCTCTCCTACGGCGGATGGGTCGGGCAGGGGACATCGCTGCACAACACGTCCTACACACCGGCCAACCCCGGCCTGAGCGGCGTCTTCTTCGGGCACACTGCCGTCAACATCAACTTCGTCAACGTCACTGGCACTGCAAGTCCGTGGGGCGAGTACGCTGGCGCTGCAACCTACGGTTGGGTCCAGTTCAGCGTCAGCCAGCCCACCGCGTGGTCCATTTCCGGCACGGCTGTCGGCACGACCAACGCCGCCTCGAGCGGCTGGAGCGAAGCCCGCCATGAGATCCGCTTCTACGACTGGTTCAACAACACCTACCTCCTCAACACCAACACACTCGCACTCAACGGCGTGGGCAACTACACCGACAACTTCAGTTACGGCGGCGTGCTCGCGCCGGGCCTCTACACCTACGACTACCGCAGTTGGGCACAGCACGGCGGCTGGGACAACTCGCCCACCGTCCTGGGCAACACGTCGGCGAGTCTGCTGATCAACCTCACACTCACGAAGGTCCCGGCACCGGGATCGCTTGCGGCATGCGCAGTCGCGACGGGTCTGGTCGCGCGTCGGCGGCGTCGTTGAAGTCGCAGCGATCAGGGCGCAAGGGGACGGAAGGGGACGCAATGAAAAAGGAAGCCCACTCGGGCTTCCTTTTTGACAGTTCAAGATTTCTTCGGGCGCGCCCCGCGTGCCGGCGTGCAGCCTCTCGCTGCGCCCGCCAATCTGCCCCAGCATCAGGGCTCAGACGCTCTGTACTTACTCGTCGCCAAGCAGATCCGAGATCTCGGCATCGACGGGATTGAACGAGCGATCGTCGGCCGGGCCTTTCTTCTTGCGCGGCTGATCCTGGTCGTCATCCTCGTCGTGCGCGTCGGCTTCGAGTTCGGCCTCGAGCTCGGCCTGGTGCTGCGCCTCGAGTGTGCGCAGTTCTTCCTCTTCCCTGGCCAACTGCTCCTTGGTCATCTTCCGCTTGACCGCCTCGACCTTGTGCTTGTCGGGCGCGAGGATGATGCTCGCCTGCTTGCCCATCCAGCGCGGCGCGACCTCGATCTTGGCCACGTCCGACAGGTCCTGACAGATCGCCGCCAGACGCTGGATGCCGATCTCCTTGTGCGCCATCTCGCGCCCGCGGAAGCGCTGCGTGATCTGCACCTTGTGCCCGGCCATCAGGAACCGACGCGACTGATCCACACGAATCTGCACATCGTGCGGGTCGATCTTGACCGATCGCCCGAGGCGGATTTCCTTCATCTCGGTCGTCTTGGACGACGCGCGGCTCTTTTGCTGCTTCTTCGACAACTCGTACTTGTGCTTGCCGTAATCCATGATCTTGCAGACGGGCGGACGCACATCGGGCGAGATCTCGACGAGATCAAGCCCCTGCTCCTGCGCCATCTTGAGCGCTTCGTGGGTCTCGAGCACTCCGATCTGTTCGTTGTCGGGTCCGATCACACGCACCGGACTGATCCGGATCATGTGGTTCATGCGGGTCCGTTGCACGGGACCGGCCGGTCGGAAGAACTTTCTGCCGTTGATGATGAAATCTCCTTGTTCAGGACACGACGGCGCCGCAAGCGCCGAAAACAACCGCTGCAGGAAACACTCCTGCGCGGACTTGAACTGCGTTCTGGATCGGGAAGCACGCGATCATGGGCTTGAAGAGGGGTTGCCACCGATGCACGCCGGGCTCGCGCCCAAGCGGCGTTCGTGCGGTGATGTCAACTGTTCGGTGCTCATGCGTGTGCTGGTGGCCGGTGCTCAGTCGGCGACGACTGGGCCTGAAAAACCGTAACGTCCGACGGGGCGGAACCTTGGAGGATCATACCCCGCTCGTGCAATCTACCGCAACTTCGGCCCAAAGGCAAGCCGAACTTTGACAATCCGCTCCTACGCCGGGCGGATCCCCCGATACAACTGCTGGACCCGCTCGACTTCCTGCCTGCGGCAATTGTCGAGCACCAGTTTAGGGATTCGCCATGCACCATCTTCCGCCGTCACGTTCGAGCAATGTTCGTTCAGGCACCGGTACAGGAACTTGAGCGCATCACGCGGCTGGTGCATCTGGTCGAGGGCATCGACCAGATCCTGCCGCGTCACATCCTCAGCAAACAGATCGAGCAGCGAAATCGGGGGAAGGTCGGCCGGTCGGCAGGCGTTGAGGCGGGCGTTGCACAAGTCGTAGAGCATCGCCCCGGTCCACGACAGCCGCTCGATGAAACTCTGCTTGTCGAGCCGGGCCTCCTGAAAGAACGCGCTCGACTCCTTGAACAGCGCGTAGCGCAGTTCGACCGGCAGGAGCATCTTGAGCCCCATGCGCTCCTGCTGGAGGAACTTGTTGTTGAGCATGGGCCAGATGATCGACTGCATGCGCTGCGTGTCGCCGTTGATCAGGGTCGGCTCGTCCACGCGATCAACCAGCACCAGAATCCCCGAGAAACCCAGCCATTCCAGCGCCCGGTGCAGCGAGGCCAGCAGGGCGTAGCGCGACGCCTCGTTATCATCATGGGCGATCTGCGCGCGCACAGCCAGCGGCAGTTGAGCCAGACTCGCGGCATACGAAGACTCTTCACGGGGCAGCGACCGACGGTGTTTGCGCACCCGCCGCGCCAGCCTCAGAACCCGAAAGCGGTTCCAGAACAGCAGTTTGAGCGCGGCCAGGAGATACAACACCCCGAACCCGAGCGCGGCATAGGCGGCAATCGTCTTGAGTTGCTCATCCAGTTCGGCAAAGAGCACGGCTGCAGCGAGCGCCACACTCGGCACCCACCCAAACAGGAGGATAGCGGTCCGAAGTACACTGCTCATGGCCCCGCCGACTCTGAGCGCGCGACGCAGGCGGCTGGTGCGGTGCCCGTCGGTGTCGCGCTGGTCGTAGAGGGCCTGGAGAAGGCGAAACTCGTTCTTCACTGCAGGGGGAAACGACCGTGCGGTGCGTGCGACTTCGGGGCCAAGGGCGTTGATCGATTCCGTGCGCGCGGCTCCGGTCAGAGTGTCGGTCAGTTCCGTGACGGCCAGAGCAAGAATCGCGTCAAGGTGGTCGATGAGGCGGACGGCGCGGAGGGAGGCGGCGGGATCATTCCCCCCCATTCTGGAGTGGACTTGTTCGAGGAACGGGTTGAGGTCGTCATACGAGACGAGGAAGGTTTGTCGGCCGGGGTGCTGGGCGTTCTGGGCGCGGACGCGGTGGACGATCTGGAGGCGGATGGCGGTTTTGCCGCTGCCTTTTTCGCCAAAGACAATCGAAGTACTGGGTCGGGAAAGTTCCCCGAGGATCTTCTCGAAGTCGGCGTGGGTGGATGGCGGGGCTCCGGCAGACTCGAACCCGATGCGGGCAAAGACCGAGTCGTGGCGGGCTTCCTCTCCCCTGAAGGGGTTTTCGGTGATGTTCCAGTGCTTGAAGAAGTTTGCGACGTTCATCGACCTGGGGTGCCTCGGGGGAAATCCGGCTCCCGGCATGGTACACCATGCGCTCACGGGTTGCGGCGACTCGACACGCGAGTTGTGGAGAACGCGACGTTCGTACCGATTGAGTCTCTAGAGTTGTTGGGAATCGGGCACAGAACGTGCCCGTCCAGGGAATCATGGCGAAAAAAGGATTCATCCCGAGCATGTTTCACCGTCGGCTGGCGTTGCTGTTCATTGCCTCGATCGGGGCGGCGACGGTGCTGGGCGCTCAGACGGCGCGGCTGACGCTGGTCAAGGGCGAGGAATTGCGGGCCGAGGCCAAGTCGAGGCTGCTCAAGCATTCGTGGATTCCGACGACGCGCGGGCGCATTCTCGATCGAACGGGTCGCGTGCTGGCGGCCGATCGTCCGAGTTACGCTCTGGCGGTGTCGTATGCGGTCCTCAGCGGCGAATGGGCGCGGTCGCAGGCGGTGGTGCAGGCGCGCGTCGACAACGTGGATCGGTGGGATCTGCTTGGTGCCGGCGAGCGCGAGCGTTTGACCGATGCAGCCCAGGCCCAGTTCGAGCAGCATGTGTCGGCCATGTGGAACGACATCGCGGCCCAGTGCGGGATCGAGCGGAGCGTGCTCGACGCGGCGGCGGCGGCGGTGGTCGCGCGGGTCAGCCGCATGCATGAGCAACTGGTCGAGGGTCGCATCGCAACCGCGGTCGATGAATACCGCGTGAGCGGCCGGGTGCTCGATGAGCGTGCTGTCGCGGACATTCGGCGGCGGGCATTGGCGCCGATCGCCGAGCAGAAGTCGGCGCATGTGATCGTGCGCGATCTGCCCGACGATCTGGGCTTTCGGTTTCTGCGGCTGGCCGAGCAGGATGTGCCGGTGCTCAGCCGCAACGGAACGCAGGAGCGCCGTGTGCCTCGGTTTCCCGGGCTCGAGGTGATTGATGTCTCGGATCGAACGTACCCGTTTGATCGGGTGGCGGTGGACATCGGGCTTTCGACACTGCCCGAGCCGATTCGCGGTGATGGCAGCGTGAGCATCGAGGCGACGGGGGTCGGGTGGCATCTGCTGGGGCGGGTGCGGGCCAAGCCGACGCGAGAGGAGATCGCGGCTCGGGAGGCGGCGCTGAGGTCCGATGCGTCGCTGCGTGCCCAGTCGGTGACAGGGGAGGGGGCGGGCGGGGGAGTGGATCGCGGGCGGTACTTTCCCAACGACGTGGTGGGCATCGCGGGCATCGAGAGTGCGCGCGAGCACCGGCTGCGCGGGCTGCGGGGGCTGCGGACGATTCATCTGGACACGGGGCAGGTCGAGGAGCTGGCGCCATCGCCAGGTGAAGATGTGTATCTGACGATCGATGTGATGCTCCAGGCGCGGATTCAGGCGCTGATGGATCCGGCGGTGGGGCTGGCGCAGGTGCAGCCGTGGCACGCCAACGCGGAGTTGCCGATCGGGACGCCGCTGTATGGTGCGGCGGTGGTGCTTGATCTTGATCGGGCCGAGGTGCTGGCGATGGTGTCCACGCCACACGTGCCGCGCGAGGGGATGTGGTTTGATGATGCGGCTGCCAACGAGCGGTTTATCGCGATCAATGCGCCGTATGTGAATCGCGCGACCGCCAAGCCGTATCCGCCGGGATCGATCGCCAAGGCGATGGTTCTGGTCGGTGCCAGCACGATGGGGCGGGCGGATCTGGATCATGGCATCGCCTGCACGGGTCACCTGCTGCCCAATCAGCCGACGCTGTTTCGATGCTGGATCTACAAGCATTACAACGCGACGCACAGCCCCGACGGGCATGGGCTCAAGGCACCCGAAGCCTTGCAGCGGTCGTGCAATGTCTATTTCTATACGCTGGGCCAGCGGATGGGGCCTCGTGGGATCACGAGCGTGTATGAGTCGTTCGGCGTGGGCACGGCGCCGGGGCTTGGGGCCGGGCCCGAGTGGCCGGGCAGCATCGGCACGATGTCGGCGGGCGGCGAGGCGGTCGATGCGTCGAGGCTGGGGATTCAGGACGCGATCCTGATGGGCATCGGGCAGGGGCCGGTGACGTGGACGCCGCTGCACGCGGCCGATGCCTACGCGACGCTGGCGCGGGCGGGCTACCGCATTGCCCCGCGTCTGATTGCCAACGAAGGTTCGTCCGATCCGATTGATCTGGGGCTGAACCGGCGCAGCGTGGCCGAGGCTCTCGAAGGCTTGTCGCTGTCGGTGAATCATCAGAACGGCACCGGGCATCATCTGACGTACGTGGCTAGCGGCATCAGTCGGCGCGAGCCGATCTTCAACATGCCCGGCGTCGATGTCTGGGGCAAGACGGGCACGGCGACGGCACCCGATGTGCGCTGGGATCCGGACGGCGACGGGCCGCTGCCGGCCGAGGTGGTGCGCACGGGCGATCACTCGTGGTTTGTGGTGCTGGTGGGCCCGAAGGGTCAGGGGCCGCGCTATGCCATTGCGGTGGTGATGGATTATGCGGGCAGCGGCGGGCGGGTGAGCGGGCCGATCACGAATCAGATCCTGTGGGCCTTGCGGGCCGAGGGGTATCTCTAAGTGGTGCGGCTTGATGCGCAAAGTGGGCTGCACGCGCTGACGAGCCTGATCAAGGGCTCGTCGTCATCGCGTGACACGGTGATCCAGAGTGTGCGGCTGATCAATGCGTCGTGGCTGTGCGTGCTGGCGGGGGCGGCGTTGTCGATGCTGGGGGTGGCCTCGATCGATGTGGCGCAGAACCTGAGCGGCGGGTCGGATCTGGCCAGCGAGGCGTGGCGGCAACTGGTCTTCGTGACCATCGGCATGCTGGCTGCGACGATGGTCGCTCTGCCGCATTACCGGCTGGCGAGTCTGCTGGCCTGGCCTGCGATGGCGCTGGTGCTGGGCCTGCTGGTGTTTCTGCTGCTGCCTTTTGTGCCCGCGTCGATCGTCTCGCCGCGCAACGGGGCGCGGGGCTGGATCAATCTTGGCTTTACCGACTTCCAGCCGGCCGAGGTGGCCAAAGTCGCGTATGTGCTGGTGGTGGCGCGGTATCTTCGCTTTCGCACGCAGCATCGGCAGTTTCGCGGGCTGATCGTGCCGGGGCTGCTGACGATTCCGCCTGCGGGGCTGATCACGCTTCAGCCGGACCTGGGCACGGCGATTCTGTTTGTGCCCTCGCTGGCGGGGATGCTGATCGCGGCGGGCGCGAGGCTGCGGCACCTGGTGCTGATCGTGGTGCTGACGGCAGCGACGGCGCCGCTGCTGTATCCGCTGCTTCAGCCGCACCAGAAGACGCGGCTGATCGCGATGGCCCAGCAGGTCAGCGGCGATCGGTCGAGCGAGCAGGACATCAACTTTCAGAGTTTCCGCGCTCAGACGCTGATCGGGGCGGGGCAGGCCAGCGGGCTGGGCGAAGCGCAGGCGCGGGCGATCGTGCACTACAACCGCCTGCCCGAGCGGCACAACGACATGATCTACGCGGTGATCGTGGCCCGCTTCGGGCTCATCGGGGGCGTGGCCGTGATCGGGTTGTACCTGCTCTGGATTGCGGGCGCTCTGCTTGTGTCGGCGTCGTGCCGCGAGCCGTTCGGGCGGATTGTCTGCGTGGGCTTTGCGGGCTTCATCACGGCGCAGATGATCATCAACATCGGGATGAACGTGGGCCTCCTGCCGATCATCGGCATCACCCTGCCGTTTGTCAGTTACGGCGGTTCGAGCATGGTCAGCGTCTGGCTGATGACGGGGCTGATCATGAATGTGGCCCTGCATCGCCCGCGTCCGCCGTACCGCGATTCGTTTGAATACGCTGATGATGATGAAGAACTCTACTACGCGACCAGACCCTATGGACGAAGCGCCGGATTCAGCGGACGGGCCCTCACGCGCTGAACTCGTCTTTGCGACCGATGTGCGGCCGCTGGCGCCGAGCGAGCGCTTCCTCAGGCTTGCGGCCGAAGCGGGCATCGAGTTTGAAGAGGGCGAACTCGAGAAACTGGGGCACTATCTGGCGCTGCTGCTCGCGGCGAGCACGCAAGTGAACCTGACGGCCGTGCGCGAGAGCGGCCAGGCGTGGGAGACACTGATCTTTGATGCCCTGACGCTGCTGCCGCTGCTGGCCGACCTGCCGCCGGGTTCGACGGTGATCGATGTCGGCTCGGGCGGGGGCCTGCCGGGCCTGCCACTGGCGATCGTGCTGCCGCACCTGTCCTTCACGCTGCTCGACGCCACCGGCAAGAAGGCGGCATTCCTGCGTCACGCGCGCGCGGCGCTGGCGCTGACCAACGTCAGCGTGGTCTGCGATCGCGCCGAGACATTCGGACAAGGCGAAGGCCGGGCCTGGTTCGACGCGGTGGTCGCGCGCGCGGTGGGGCGGCTGGTGACGCTGGCCGAACTGACGGTGCCGCTGGCCAAGGTCGGCGGGCAGGTGCTGCTCACCAAGGGCGAGAAGGCCGAAGAAGAACTGGCCGAAGCGTCCAGGGCCCTGCACCAACTGTGCGTCAGCGCGGGCGGCATCATCCAGACGCCCACCGGCCGCATCGTGGTGCTGAGCAAGAACCGGCCAACGCCAGGCAAGTACCCGCGGGCAAGCGGCGAACCCAAGCGCAAGCCGCTGATGTGAAGAGTCGGGTGGCATGCCTACGCCCCGGGTGGCATGCGCATGCCTGGGGTGGCATGCCCACGCCGTCTTCGGCGCGGGCATGCTGATCTGCCGTCTTCGGCGCGGGCATGCTGATCTGCCGTCTTCGGCGCGGGCATGCTGATCTGCCGTCTTCGGCGCGGGCATGCTGATCTGCCGTCTTCGGCGCCGGCATACTCATCCGCCCTGCGCCGGCTGTGATGGGATCGTCTCGAGGTCGATTGCGATCGGGCCCGTCCGCTCGCGTGTGAAGTACCGGGCGCTCGACCACGGCCAATCCTCGGGCCGCATGCACAACCCTGCCTCCACCGGGTTCATGTGGATGTATTCGATCGCCTGCCAGATATGCCTGTCGTTCCAGAGGTTGCGGTCGTAGCCGCCGCCGCGTTGCCAGAATCGATGCGTCACGGAGCCGTCGGGCCGCTGCACGCTCATGGCGGGCAGGGAGTCCGGTGCGTTGGACTTGACCCACGCGATGGCGTGGTTGGCGACGGATTGCTTGATGCTCGTGAGGATCGGCGGCACAGTGTCGCGGGGCCAGATCAAGAGATGTACATGCTCAGGCATGACGCAGTACGCCCAGAGGCGAAAGCCGTGGATCCTGCGAGCCCGTTCGATCGCGTCGATGATCCATGTGCACGCGCGTTGGGATCGGAGGAAGGGGCGGTTGTGGAAGCAGGTGAAGTTGAGCAGCCGGGCGTGCCCGCGGCCTTCGTATCGTCGGCGAGTCTTGTACTCGGTTTCGGTCACGGAGGCAGGTTACACCAAACCATGCTCGCGCCGCAGACGGCGTGAGCATGCCACCCGGCCGCAGGTCCCAAGGCGCGCGTCCAATAAGGAAGCGCGGCCCCGGCCGGTAGCGGACTGGCCAGAAGAGGAGTTTTTCTGGCCAGAGAGATCATTCTGTTGGCCAGACAAATGGTTTTACTGGCCAGACAAATTGTTTTGCTGGCCAGAAGTGGAGTTTGTCTGGCCAGAGAAATTGTTTTACTGGCCAGCAACAGAGTTTTACTGGCCAGACAAATGGTTTTTCTGGCCAGAAGAAGAGTCTTTCTGGCCCCCGAACAGACCTCGGCAGTGGTCCCAAACCCGGCTATCGCATCGCCAGTACCGTTTTTTGCGGACCGTGCGGCTCTCCGACCACTCGCCGACATACGTGACGCGGCGGGGTGTGTGTCCCCCGCCGCGTCCACTGGTCGTTCATGAAGACGATTTACTTGCTCGTTGAACGGATGAACAGGCGATCCCGAATGAACTGCAAGCCGTCTTCGGTCACCGCGTGCCGTTTGCCGGTCTGGCTCATTTCCGAGTCTCGGCTTGCTTCCTGAAACGCATGAATCGGCCCTTCAATCACCACATTGGAGATATACGTGTCCTTGGATGCCCAACTCGGGTACCCGCCGCTCTTGTACTCGTGAGGAAGCAGCCGCTTGTCGCGCCATGGCTGGCTCGTGAGCATCACCCAGGTTGCGTGGCCATCCGTCGTCACATCAACGCACACGAACGGGTGGACCGCATCGCTGGACGAGCGAACTGGAATGCCGTACTCAACAAGGATCTTGGGGTCAAGATACGCAACCAGACCGGGACGAATCTCTTCCAACTGTAGTATTGCCATTGAGGCTTCCTTTCTATGGGGGTTTGCTGCATGCAAATGCCGGTGAAAGTGCCGTGGTGCCCGACAGGACAAGCCTGTCGAGGAATGACACAATGTGTGTCGAGCGAACGGCGACGAATCGCAAATTGTCAAAGTCACAGACTCTCAGTCTTCTCTGGTGGTGTCCTCCCTTCTGGCGCGAACCCGGTAGGCGTACTCGGATTCATTGATTTCATCTTCATCCGGACCGAAGAAGCCGCTGGTCGTGCGGCGGACTTCACGCTGTCGAGTTGCTTCGGCGGCAGCGCGATCCACTTGCAGGCCGAGGCTCTCCATATGAGCCCACCGCAAGTGCCAGAACGCGTGAAAGAATGCCTTTCTCGGGGATTGGTCGCCCAACTCCGGGCTTCGGCGCATGATGGCATAGGCCCCGTGCGCAGCCTTACGGACCCCTGCATCCGGGTCGCGATGACTCGCGTGATACAGGGTGTGGTGCCCCCGCCCTTTGTTGTGGTTGATGTTCATGGGGTTGATCTTCAGTTCAAGGGCAGCCGCAATATAAGCCTTGCGCCAGACCGGGTCGGGCTCGATGGGAGTGTCGCTGTCTTTCCTGGACCGGAGACGCGAAAGACAGAAGTCGGCAAACCGGGTTCGCAGATCGATCATCGCCTCATCGAGTTCTTCTTCCTTCCTGGCGCTGTCGTGAAAGCACACCGCCAGAGTATCAGGCACCTGACACCATGGTTGAGGAGGCTGGTCCGCCTTGTCCTGCCGGCGCAGACTGTGCCAGTAACGCAAGCCGGGCGTCACGGACGGCGCGCTCAGACTTCGGAAGGCAAGCAGATAGGGCCTGACCGCATCCCAGAGCCGCACATTTTCAAAGAGTGCCAGGGAACAGGAGAACCACACATCGCGAAGTCTTTTAAACTCGACTGCCGCCTCAGGCTCATGCGCGCGGGCCAGTATGGTTCGCATGGATGCCAACTCGATTCCGGCAGCCTGCCGAAGCGCGAGTTGAGACGCAGGGCCAAGATCCACGCCCTTTTCGAGTGCGTGGGTGGCGCACAGCAGCGCGGCTTGCCGGATCGCCGTTGTAGCCCGAGCGCCATCAGGTCCTAGGTGCCTGCATGCCAGTTGAGCAACCCGCTGATTGGCTTCGTTGTATCGGACAGTATATTGCTCGGGATCTTTCCCGCATCGTCTGACATGCAGAGCAACAAACTGCGCGCCACCGACAAGGCACTTGACCGCATCGGCCTCACTCATCCGGTCGATCGCGGCCTCAAGCGTATCGAGAAAGGCATGGTGGCTGACTTGCGTCCAGGACTCGGGCGACTGCAGATCGAACCACTTTTTTGAACTTGATGGTTTTTTTTCGCGGATGGACAGATGAGAATCATGTGCTGTCCATCGCTCAATCAGCGGCCTCACGTTCAGGAACCCGCGAGGGTCAAGAAGACCCTGCTCTGCAAGTATGAAAGCAAGTGGGAAGTCTCCTTCTCGTGTTCCTGCGAGTTGCGACAGACCGATGTTGAAGCGCACGCCGTGATCCCTGCAGATTGCAAAGAACCGATCCCGGGCCTCACGGGGAGCAAAGTGGTGAGCGTTCTCGATCATGTCTCCGATCGACTCTGGCCAACCGAGAGCGCCAACCATCCCCGTGATCGCCGCGTCCAGTGACTGTGTTCGATTCCAGATCTGACTGGAGCAACGCAGTACGATGTCAAGCGATGGCCGATCACACCGGTCAGCATCGATGATGCCACTCTCGACCAGCGCCGCTGGCACCCATTGCCATGTGGCCGTGTCGATCGGGAAGCCCAAGCGGCGCATCTCATCGCGCACCTGCACAACCCGCGCGCTCGAGGCGGCGTCCTGACTCAATGGTTTTGTCATGATTCACTCACTTTCTGGCCTTCCGGCAGTCGGTGTTCCCCAATACTCTCGGCACTCGAGTGCCGAGCGGCCTGTTTGGGAAGAGTTCATCGAGTGAATCTCTTTGCTGGCGAGGCTAAAAAGCCTCAAGCGCACACAGGCCAAGTGAGAATATCAACGCGACCACCGCAAGTCAATGCGGTGTGGGACTGACATTGGAGGATTGATACATCGACGGTTCCGCAGCCGCTTGATGCGGCGGGCGGCATCCCCAAGAGCGACCCCGGCCAGAAACAAAGCAGATCTGGCCCTCGAACAGACCGCCGCATCGGCCACGAACCGGCCTGTCGCGGTGCCAGGAGCCTTTTTTTTTTGAGGCTCGGGGAGCGGCAAGCGGCGTCTCCTCCGGCTCGTGAAGTTCACCCAGCTGCGAGCGTGCCGCGCAAGCCATCGCGTCAGTGATGAATAAATGTCTCAAAATCCCTGAACGTTTTGGCGCCGCGCCTCATTTTTGTCGCTCTAAGACATGAGGGGACATCCTGCACATTCAATATCGCGATCAGAGAGGAGTTGTCAGGATGAAGACTTCGACCCATTTCACATCGAGCGTGTGTACCGGCTTGCTGCTCGCCTGCTTGAGCACAGCGGGGCCCAGTCTGGCTGATGCACCATGCGAGCCGAACGTGACGGGCACGGGACGGTATGAATACGACCCGGGGACGAAGCTGCTCCCGCTCCCGATTCAGGCCGGGTTGGCCTTGATCGAACAATGCGGCGCAGCCAATGTGGAGTGGCTCGGGATTCAGGTTTCAGCAGGTTTCACGAGTGGATCAAACAGAGCCGACTTTGATATCCAGTACGATGGAATGGCGGCCCTCAATCAGACCATCTCTTCCATGGGTCATCTCTGGGATCTTGTCGTGCCTGAGTTTTCCATTGAAAACTGCCCTCCGATTCGTGGTGAAAAGCCGATTCTCGGCATCAGGGGAACGGTGGATCTCTACTCATTTCACGTGGGATCTGCCGGGTACTTCAAGCAGGAGATCGAAGGAGAACTGACCGCCTGCGATACCATTCGTGTGCGTTCGCCCGTGGCGACAACGCTGGAAGTCCCGGTACGGATTCGCGGATGCATCACCGTGGCCGAATCGTTCGGGCAGCAACCGATCACGTCGGCGCTCGGACGACTCGAGCTGTCTGGCGTGATGGCAGAGCAGGTGATTGGCCCGTTTGTGCTCGAACTCGAGTCCGTGTCCGTCATACCACGTCAGGCGTGCATTGACGAAACGGTGACCATCGCCATCAACGTCGATGCGGGTATCACAGAGTTCGATTTTTCCATCCTTGGAAGTTACCTGGCCACCGCTGGAGCGAAAGGGACCGGATTCTTTGGTTCAATCGCGGGATCCTCAACCGTGGTCATCTCCTTCCCCAACTCCATCGAGGTCGGCAACTTTCGCGGGGCATCCGGCGAGGCACTGCACCCTGGAGTCGTGGTCGAGAGCGCAATCAACGGCATGGTGTACAACTCCGGCGAAGACACATGTTCACAGGATCTCAATGGTGACGGCATCCTTGATTTCTTTGATGTGCAGCTCTTTCTCAACCTCTACACAGCCAGCGATCCCGCGGCAGACTTTACCAATGACGGAGAACTCGACTTCTTTGATGTACAGGCCTTTCTCGGGCTTTTTGCTGCAGGATGTCCCTGAGACCGCGCTGAGCAGATTCACTCCTGCCTAGTTCCGGGGGCATTGCCGCCCAGCCGTGAGCGTGCAGTATTCGTCGAACCCGAAACTTTCAGAAAAGTTGTCATTCAGTTTCAAGTCGCCCCTGCCAGCGGTCGAAATCCACTCTTGACAGGGCATCGAGTTTCGAGCCCGCATGAATGGACCGGCGTGATGCACTCGCACGCGCCCCGTGGAGGTATCAGGCATGGCCGGAGGAATCGTTCCAAGCAAAAATCAGGACGCCATCAACTTCTTCACCACCCGCCTGCCGCTCTGGGCGCCAGCGCCGACGACGATTGGAATTACGACTTCGATCGTCACCCAGTTGGCGACATTGGCCAATGCCGCTCAGACGGCTCTGGATAACGCGATCGCGGCGCGGGCGGCGAGTAAGAATGCTACCGTGGCGCTCAACGACGCCATGACCGCGCTGCGCAAACTCGGCGGTGACGCCGTCATCAGCATTCGCGCCTACGCCGAGACCACCAACAACCCCAGCGTCTACACCATCGCGTCCATCCCGCCCGTCTCGCCCGCGACCCCGACCCCCCCGCCCGAGCAGCCGCAGGCTCTGGCCGGGGCGATCAACAATACGGGCGCGATCGTCCTCTCGTGGCAGGCCAGCCGCGCCGTCGGGACCCAGTTCATCATCCAGCGACAGATGGTCCCGCTCGAAGGAACCGCTCACCCCTGGGTGGCGATCGCCACCAGCACCACGCTCGAGTACAGCGACACGAGCGTGCCCGTCGGCTTCCGCGGCGTCAACTACCGCGTCTACGCCCAGAGAGCCAGCGGCACCTCCAACGCCTCGACCACGCTCAATCTGGTCTTTGGCAACCAAGGCTCGCAGCAGCAGGGACAGGGCGGCCTGACCATCGCGGCCTGAGAAGGCCCGCACGCACGCACCAAGCGTGTCGACCGAAACAACTGGGGCGCGGCGGACACAGCACGGTTCGCCGCGCCCCGGCTTCATTGACGGGCTCTTGAAGAATGAGGCCGGGCGGGACTAGTCCTTCACGCCCTTGACCCGCTCGGGCTCGGTGTACTTGCGCATCGCGGCCGTCAGATCGACGCGGTTGATGTTGGCCAGCGTCGCCAGCCACGCCAGCACATCGGCAAACTCCTCTTCGAGGTTGGCCCGCTGCTCGGCCGTGGGAGGCTTGCCCGCAACGTTGTTGGCATAGAGCGCCGTCGCCAGCTCGCCGAACTCCTCGGCAAAGTGCATGAACGTGCCCGGCGTGCCGCGGGCCGAATCGGTCGCGAAGTAGCGGTCGGCGATGAGCTGTTGAAGCTGGGCAAGGGTCATGGCGGTTTCTCCGGCAGCCCCGGGGCGGGCGAGGGGCGGCACACTAGCGTGTGGACATGATGAGGATGATGACGGCAAAGACAATCAGCAGAATGATGATCAGCGACGAGATCTTGAACCACGAGTACGGATGCTTGCCGATCACTTCGCCGCTCTGCCCGTTGACCAGCACCTGATACGTCTTGTCGTGGTAGCGGTAAGCCATGATCCAGACCGGCAGAAGAATGTGCTTGAACGTCATGGCCGAATAGCGAGGCACCATCTGCGTGATCTGCTGTTCGTCGCCGCCGATGTCGCGGCGGATCGTGACCTTGATCTGCTGCTCCATCAGCGTGCGCGCCGCGGCAAAGCCGCTGGGCAGACTCAACGCATAACTCTCGGCACTGAAGCCGGCCAAGTACGAATCGTTGTAAGGCGCGAGCGACTTGAGCGACCAGGGCGCAAGCTTCTCGAGCGACGAACGGGGAACCGAGTCGGCCGCGATGATGAGCACGTCGTCGAAGCGATCGAACACACTGCCGCGCACAGACGTCCAGCGGATCTTGCGCACCTGCCGCGTGCGGCGCACCGACTTGCCGTTGACCACGGTCGTGTATGTCTGCGTGACGTAGTAGGCGTCGCCGCGCCGGCCGCGGTAGTCGGTGTTGACGTCGGCGTCGAAGGTCCAGTACGGGAGATAGACGCCCGTGAGCCGGGCGTTGAGCGTGGACATGGTCTTGAGATCACGCGGCGCGAACGGACGCCTGGCGATCCATTTCAGGTAGGACGCGCTGGCCGTGTGCTGATCGATCGCGAAGGGCAGCACCGCGCCCGGGCGGATCTGCTTGATCGAACGGCCCACCGCGACGACGTTCGAACTGCAGAACGGGCACGCATGACTCGTGACATTCTCGGGAAACTCGACATCGGCACCGCAGGTGTCGCAGTGCGAGACGATGCGATCGACCGTGTCGGCACACTCGTCCAGATCGCGCAGCGTGCGATCGAGACAGAGCTCCTCGACCCGCGCATCGTCGTCGAGCGGGATGTCGGTCGTCTCGCCGCAGTACGGACAGGCCAGCATCGACACGCCCGGCGCGAACGCAACCTCGGCGCCGCAACTGGTGCATGGGAACCGCTGTTCACCGCTGCTCGTGCTCATCTTCGCTTCAGGCTTCAGGCTTCGGGAACCGGCGGCGGCGAGCCGGGAATCGGTGGGGGCGAGGCAATCACGGCGGCCACGGCCGGCACCTGCGAGGCAGGCACCCACTGCGGGAGGCCTGGCTTCCAGATCAATGTCGCGGGAGTCAGCGAGCCGCGGGCGGCGTGCGCCCCAAGTTCTTCGAGACTGAACGGCCCGGCCTGCTGGCCGTTGAGGACCATGTGGAAGTGCAGGGCACCGGGGATCGGAGGCGGCGCGGCATGGTCGGCCTTGGGCGCGAGCGCCTGAGCCATCTGCTGCGCCATCGCAAAGCCAGCACCAAGGCCCATCGCGTCGCCCATGCCGCCGCCGGGGTTCTTGGCAGCATCGCCGATGGCCTGAGCGGTCTGGTACTGCGTGTAGCGGTTCAGATCGCCGATGATGCCCATGCCCGAACGCTTGTCGAGAGCTTCCTCGACGTTGGGCGGCAGCGAGATGTTCTCGACCAGCAGGTTGCGCAGCTCGAGCCCGAGCTCGGCGATCGAAGGCCCGATGCGCTCGGAGAGGAAGTTCCCGAGCTGGTCGTAGTTGCCCGCGAGATCGAGAATGGGGATGCGGCTCTCACCGAGGATGCTGCTGAAGCGCGAGACAATCATGTTACGGAGCTGATCGACTATGCCATCGACGGTGAACTGCGTGCCCGCGCCAGCGACCTCGGCGATGAGCGTGCTCGGGTGCGTGCATCGCATCGAGTACGTGCCGAACGCGCGAAGCCGCACGGGGCCGAACTCAGGATCGCGGAGCATGACCGGATTCATGGTGCCCCATTTGAGGTCGGTAAAGAGCCGCGTGGCCACGAAGTAGACGTCGGCCTTGAACGGACTCTGGAATCCGTACGCCCAGCCGCGCAGGGTCGAAAGGATCGGGAGGTTGTCGGTCGAGAGCTTGTAGCGCCCACTCTGGAAAACGTCGGCGACGCATCCCTGATCGACGAAGACGGCCGCCTGCCCGGGCCGAACGATGAGCTGGGCGCCGTTCTTGATTTCGTCATTGAAGCGAGGGAACTTCCAGACCAGGGTCTGCGGGTTGTCCTCAGGCCACTGGATAATGTCGACGAGTTCGCCGCGCAGTTTCTTCCAGATATCCACGGTTGCCCCCTTTCGATGCCGACAAGCCGGCGACAGGTGTTTTGGAGTGTAGGGGGATCAGTTTCACGACCACCAACAACGAAAACGCCCAGGGATCGGAATCCCTGGGCATTGGAGTCACTGCTGAGCGAGGTTCAGCGGCCCTGAAGCTCGACTTCGACCGAGATTTCTGTCCCATCGCGAAGCACGCCGACCATGACCTTGTCGCCGGGGTTGTGCTTGCCGAGTTGTTCCATCCAGCCGTAGATGTCGGCGATCTTCTGCCCGTCCCAGCGGACAATGCGATCACCGGCCTTGATGCCGGCCTTGTCGGCGGTTCCATCCGCGGTGACATCCTCGATGAGAACGCCTCCGATCTCGTCATTCTCGACATAGCCGGGCATGATGCCGAAACGGACGCGCGGTCCGGCGGCCTGGGCCTGCCGCTCGCGCGGTGCGGTGGAGGTGGAGACGAACGAGAACCGCTCGGGTCTGGTTGCGGCGGCAAGAGTGATCTTGGTAAAGAGATTGAGCGTATCAACCGCCCCGACGCGATTGATCATCGAGCTGACGTCGCGCGGGGTGTGATACTCGGAATGGAAGTCGGCGATGATGCCAAAGAGCACCGGCACCTGCTTGCCGACGAACGATGTGTGATCGCTGGCGCCGCTCATACGGTCAGACTGAACCACGGTCAGAGGCGTATCGGCAAAGAAAGGCTGGAGCCATTCTTTCATGCCTTCGCCTGTGTGATAGCCAGTAACGCTCAGACGCCCATCCTTGATACGACCGATCATGTCGAAGTTGATCATGAGCACATGATCGTCGATGGGAACAATGGGGTTGTTGACGTAGAAGCGCGAGCCATTGAGCCCGGACTCCTCGCCGCTGAACGCGATCACGAGGATGGAACGGGCGCTGGCGTCGGCGGGCATGGCGTCATAGGCGCGTTTGAACTTGTCGGCCATCATCATGATCGCGGCCGAGCCGGAGGCGTTGTCGTCGGCCCCGGGATGGAGTTCGCCCGGGCCGGAGCGCGAACCGAAGTACCCCATGCCGATGTGATCGAGGTGAGCACCGACCACGATGTACTCGTCGGCGAGATCGCCCTTGCCGGGGATGAGCCCGCCGACATTCTCGGCCATCAGCGACTGACGCTCGATCGTCGCAGCCATGCTGGCCTTGCCGTTAAGCTCGATGATGGATCGGCCCTCGTCGGCAAGTTTGCGAAGGTCCTCGAGGGTGCGTCCGGAAGAATCTGCGGCCTGAACCAGTCGCTGGCCGGCCTCGATGGTCATCATCATGACCGGAACCTCAATGCCTCGGCCCCCGGTCTGCTCGATGGTCATGAGCGCACCGGCTCGTGGATCGGTGGTTCCGGGCGGGTTGATGATGATCACACCGGCGGGATTGCGAGCGGCCAGCGCCCGCATCTTTGCAGCGAAGTTGGCGCGATTGCTCCAGCCGGCATTGCCAGACCAGCGGCTGCGGCCTTCGGCATCGACGGGCTCAAATCGCAAGGCCAGCGCGATCTTGCCGGTCAGATCGTCGCCCTCGGCGAAACTCGAGTAGTCATCGGGACCCTCGCCGATGGCATACCCGACGAACACCATCGGAGCCTCGACCTGGCCAGACACGCCGAGCCCGGTGACGGAGTAATCCTCATCGGCCATGAAGGTCAGCGAGCGACCGTTGACATTGATCGAGAGACTCTGGTTGGTGACGGCGGTCGTACCGCCGAGCGGGAAGGGTTGGCGGAAACTCGAACGCGGGGTGACAATCTCGCTGCCGTCGCTTCCCGTGCGGGTGGTGGGGAAGGCAGGCTCGACGCCGTACTGCTTGAAGTAGTACTCGACATACTCCATCGCGCGTTCCATGCCTTTCGAACCTGGGACGCGGCCTTCCATATACGGGCTGGCGAGAATTGTCAGGTGGTCGTTGTAGATCCTGACATCTTCCGAGACCATCTGGAGAGCGTCAGCAATCGGAGAGACGCTGACCTTCTCTACCGCTGCGAGGCAGGCGGGAACTGCGAGCAGGCCGACGACACAGTACGAAAAGACACGAGAAAGTCTCATCAGAAGAGCACTCCTTGCACTCGGCGGTTGACCGGACGAAAATCGTACGGCAAAGTGTACCACATTCCGCAACCGAGAAGTACAGGAATCTGAAGGTGCTCCTCAATGACATCCCGAACTTTGCCCGGCCATAGACTTTGCCCGTGCGTGTCTTGATTGCCATTCTGGCGATGTGCTTCATCGGTTGTTTGCCCGTGCGTGCGGCGTCGGTGCATCCGCAAGACGGGCCGCACGCGGACATCCGAATCGTGATCGACGAAGACGGCGTCCGGATGGGAATCATGATCAATCTGGCGTTTATCGACGAAGCGATGCCGTTCTATCGCGAGTCGCCCGATGCTGTCCACGAGGTTGAAGAGGATGCACTGAGGCACTCGCTGAGCGAGCACTTTCTGCATCGCACGATCGTGGAGATTGACGGGGTCGAAGTGTCGCCGGTGATCGCGGGCTTCGAGATGCTTCGACCGGAGGTGGAAAACCTGCCTCTTTTCCCGCGATCGGGCATGCGAGGATTGCTTCGGGCGCGAATTGAGCTGACCTACCCCTCGAAGAGTCATCCGAAATCGGTTCGATTCAAATGGAGCGGATATCCGCCCAATGTGCTCGCGGACGTGGAGCCCGGTGAGCCACTTCCTCCGATCGTGGTGGAGATGCAGCTGTCGGCCGAGGGGGTGGTGGATATTCTGGAGTTCACTCAGGACGAGCCTGAGCGCACATGGCATGGCACGGGATTGACACGGGAGGAACGCTTCGAGGCTGTGCCCGAGTTTGATGCACAAATGGTGCGGCAAGTTCCAGTCCTGGCGCTGGGCACAGCACTTGCGGGGTGCGTGGGACTTGTCGTGGGGCTTGCGCGCAAGGGGCGCAAGCGCGGGTGGATGCTGCTGGCAATTGCGTGCTTCGTAGCGGCACCAGTGATCGGGAGTCGCGGGTCGATGGAGTTTGGTGCGCGGGTTGTGAATGGGTTGCCGACCCGATCCGAAGCGGTCGCGATCTTTACGCCTCTGCATGGGAATATCTATCGAGCGTTTGATTATGAAACGCAGAGCGAGATCTACGACGCCCTGGCGCGAAGTGTGGACGGAGAATTGCTTGAAACGCTGTATGACCAGATTTATCGCAGCCTGATTATGTATGAAGAAGGCGGTGCGGTGAGTCGTGTGTCGGCGGTGCGGCTGATGGAAACTGAGATTCTGTCGATTGGAATGCTCGCGGGGTCGACGGCGGGGTTCACTTCGCGGGCGAGGTGGCAGGTCGATGGCGTCGTGTACCACGCTGGGCACTCGCACCGAAGAACGAATGAGTATCTTGCGGAATATGTGGTGGCGCATCGCGAGCGAGGCTGGCGCATCCTTTCGCATCGCGTGCTGGAGCAGAATCGGATCGATCCGGTGGTGCCGGAGGACCGCGATCCAGCCAGGCCTCTGTGGTTTCCGGATGGGGAAATATGAGACAAGCGGTAGTTGAGGCGAGTGGAATCGAGTTCGCGTACGGCGAGAATTTCGCGCTGCGGATGGGTGAATTGTTGATCGCGCGCGGCGAGCGTGTGGCGTGCGTTGGGCCGAGCGGCTGCGGGAAGACGACACTGATCAATCTTATTTCGGGGGTTCTGCGACCAGACGCTGGATGGATCGAGCTCGATGGCGAACGGATATCGGCTTTCGGAGAGAGTGCACGACGTGCGGCGCGGCTGCGAAAGATCGGGATGGTGTTTCAGGAGTTCGAACTGCTCGACTATTTGAGCGCGATTGAGAACATCCTGCTCCCGTTCAGATTGTCCGGGTCACTCAGATTGACTCGGGAAGTGCGCGAGCACGCGCACGAACTTGCGCGATCGCTGGGAATTTCGGGCTTGCTGGCAAGGCCTCCGCGCCGGCTATCGCAGGGTGAGCGGCAGAGAGTCTCGGTCTGTCGGTCGCTGGTTATGAAGCCTTTGCTGGTGATCGGGGATGAACCCACGGGAAGTCTGGATCCGAAGAACGCTGGTGCTGTGCTTGATCTGCTCATCTCAGCAAGCAAGGCAGTGGACGCAGCTTTGTTCGTTGTGACGCACGATCACAGCATGCTTTCAAAGTTCGACCGAGTGATCGATCTGGGTGAGCATGCTCAGGCGGTGTCGCGATGAGAGGCGCGTTGTTCATTGCGATTCGGCATATTCGCGCAAATCTGTTTCAGAGTGCGATTCTGATTGGGTGCTTTGCGCTGACAGCCGGACTACCGCTGGCAACGAGTCTGTTGCTGGATCGATACGAGCAGTCGTTGCGGCAGCGTGCGGTGGATACGCCGCTCGTGATGGGCGCTCGGGGTTCGCGGTTTGATCTGGTGCTGACGACAACGCACTTTCGGCGGGCGCCGGTGCCGCAGGTGCGATTTGGGGTCATTGACGAGATCAACGCGATGCGTCTGGGAATCGCGATCCCGATGAACACGGAGTACTCGGCACGGGGGCATCCTCTGGTTGGTACGAGTCCGGAATACCGGGAACTGCGGCGGCTGCGCGTGGCGGCTGGAACCTGGCCTCTGGCGCTAGGCGAAGCCATACTTGGGGCGTCAGTTGCAGAGAAAGAGAAACTGGATGTCGGCGACACGATCTACTCGGACCAGATGGAGGCGTTCGACATTTCAAGGCCCCCGGCCATCAGGCTGCGTGTTGCAGGCGTGCTCGAACGCGCTGGCACCTCTGACGATGACGCGGTGATTGTGGATATCGCGACATCGTGGCTGTTATCAGGCATCATTCACGGGCACGACAATCCGCGAGAGATTCGGGATACACGAATGATTCTTCAACGTAATGAGTCTCATGTTGCTGTGAGCGGAGCGATGATCGAGTACAACGAGGTGACGGAGGAATCAGTTGCTGCGTATCACCTGCATGCGAATCCGAAGGATCTGCCACTGACGAGCGTGATCATTGTGCCGCGAGATGCCAAGTCGGCGACAATCCTGACGACGCAGGTCAATCTGTCGCGGACAGAGCAAATGGTGGTGCCGAGCCGCGTGATTGACGAGTTGTTGTCATACGTACTTCGGATCAAGTCGGTGATTGATGCGGTTTCGGTGGTACTGATTGTTGTCAGCGTGCTGTTGATGGGGTTGATCGTCATGTTTTCGGCGCGGTCACGTGAGCGTGAATGGCTGACGATGCATCGCATCGGGTGCGATCGTTTGTTTGTGCCGAAGACGTTTGGAATCGAGCTTGTGTGTTTGGTGTTGGCGGGGCTTGTGCTCGCGGCTGTGTGCGCGGCGGGGCTGGTGTGGCGCGCTCCGGATATCATTGCGATGTTGTGATGACCGGATCGTAGAGCATTTCAGTGCGGGGGTAGTCATGATTGATCGTCGTTTGGCGTTGGGCGGGTTGGTGATTGCAGGTTCGCTTGCGATGATGTCATGCTCAAAGCCCGCGCCCTCTGATGTGCAGAAGGAACCTGAATCGGCCGCGGCCTTGACAGGAGTGGTGACGACGTTCTATCCGACGCAGTACTGGGCCGAACGCATCGCGGGCGGCAAGGTCGAAGTGCGTTGCTTCCTTCCCGAAGCCGAAGATCCGACGTCGTGGAGGCCTGATCGGGCCTCGATGGAGGTGATGCAGTCGGCGTCGCTCATCATTGTGAATGGTGCGTCATTTGAGGAGTGGGTGGGAACGGCTCCGCTGCCGCGCAGTCGCATCGTGGACACGGCGGCAAATCTGACTTCGCCTTTGATTGTGCATGCCAACGCCGTGACTCACAGCCACGGGCCCGGTGGGGAGCACTCGCATGAAGGAATTGACGGACACACATGGCTGGATCCGATCAATGCGATCGAGCAGTCGCAGGCGATTCTTGAAGCGATGGTCGATGCGTGGCCGGAACACGATGCCGAATTTCGGCGCAACGCCGGCGAACTGCGTCGCGACCTCGCCGAGTTGAATGCGTCGCTTGAATCGCTCGCGTCAAAGATGGCTTCGGTGATCATCGTTGCGTCGCATCCGTCGTACAACTACATTGGTCGGCGTTACGGCTGGCATGTTATCAATCTCGGCATCGAACCCGATGATCTGCTGACATCGCACGACTGGGAGCATGTCGAAGAGGGTCTGGCGGCAACGGCTGACAAGCACCTGATCGTGCTGTGGGAAGATGAACCGAGCGAAGCGAATGCGCGCGGGTTTGCGCAGCGCTTTGGAGCCAGAAGCGTCGTGTTCAGCCCGTGCGAATCGAGGCCGCAGCGTGGGGACTACCTGAGCGTGATGCGAGAAAATGTTGAGGCGCTGGCGCAGGCACTTGAGTGAATGTCAAGGTCCCTGCGACGGTGGTTCGTCAACGAGATCTGATTCTGACTCGCGTTTGTGCGACGATGGTTCTGCGAGCACAACAAGTTCGGGCGTCATGGTGCGCAGGATGAAATCGTGAACAAGGCGGGAGTAGTGCCGACCTGAAAGGCCGTGGCGCCGACCGGGGTAGAAGAACATCTCGAACTGCTTGTCAGCCCGCACGAGGGCGTCGGTCAGTCGCACAGCATTCTGAAGGTGTACGTTGTCGTCCATCATGCCATGGAGTAGAAGGAGGCGTCCGCTGAGTTTGCCAGCAGCGAGCACCGTACTCGTGCGACGATACCCCTCGGGGTTCATCTGTGGCGTGAGCATGTAGCGTTCGGTGTAGATCGAGTCGTATTCATACCACTCGGTCACGGGAGCGCCCGATATTCCCGCAGAGAACAGCGTGGAGTTGGTCATGGCGAAGGCAGTCATGAACCCGCCATAGCTGTGGCCCGCGATGCCGACTCGAGTTGAGTCGGCCCAGGGGTGACTGCTGATCCAGGTGATGATTTCGGTAATGTCTTCGAGTTCGCGCACGCCGAGCTGCTTGTATGCGGTCCATGCGGAGACGGCGCCTTTGCCGCTTGCTGGGTATGGGTCGCCCTGCACGGCGATGATGCCGAGTTGCGCCAGCAGCCGATCGGAAAGACGCCCGCCCGACCATGAATCGGTGACGGTTGGAGCGCTGGGACCGGCATAGGTCTGGAACCAGATCGGGTACCTGCGGGATGGATCGAAATCGGGCGGGTAGGTGATGCGTACTTCGAGCTCGTTGCCTTTGGCTGAAGAGATCTGCACACGTTCGATGCGGCCGAGGGTCCATTCTTCGAGCTCATAGACAGGGTTGGTGTCGAGCGTGCGGACAAGATTGCCGTTGATATCGCGAAGCGCGACACGCGTCGGGAGGTCGATGTCCGACCACATATCGATGAAGTGTGTGCCAGCGGGGTTGAGCTGCGCGCGGTGTGACCCACCAGCGGGCGTGAGGCGTTCCATCCCCGAGCCATCAAGATTCACGCGGTAGAAGTGGATCTGGGTCGAAGCATCGGCGGTGCCTTCGAAGTAAATGACGGCATTGTCCTCATCGACATGCACAACGCGGCGCACTTCCCACGGTCCCTCAGTGATGCGATGCTTGAGTGAAGCATCCTTGCTGAAGAGGTAGAGATGCTTGTACCCGTCGCGTTCGCTGGGGAGGATGAACGAGCCATCCTTGAGTTCGTGTGGTGCGCCCTGAGGCTCGACCCACGCCTGCGTGGTTTCGCGCAGAAGAGTGACCGGCTCGCCGCCGGAGTGCGCCACGTCAAGCAGATCGAGCCAGGTCTGGACGCGATCCTGTACGGTGATTCGCAGACGGCCGGTGGATTTCGACCAACTGATCGACGACACGAGATACGAGGCATGGTCATAGTGGGTGAGATTGACGCGCTGGGGTTCACCGCCCGCGCGAGACGCGATGGCGACTTCGACATGCGGGTTCGGTTCGCCGGGGCGCGACCAGCGTTCGGTCTCGACGCGGTGAGGGCGAGGGTTGTCATCGACGATGGTGAAGACAGGCAGCGCGGCGGTGTCGGTGATGAAGTAGGCCAGATGCTGGCTGTCGGGGCTCCACCAGAAGGCTCGCCAGTTGCGGTTGTAGAGTTCTTCGAAATACAGCCAGCAGTGGCGGCCGTACCGGAGCGTGTCTGAACCACCGGTCGTCAGCGCTCGCTCTGTTGCGGTCAGGACATCAACGACCCAAAGGTTATTGTTGCGGACGAAGGCGACGAACTGGCCGTCGGGCGAGAGCTGCGCGTAGTCTTCCCGCTCGGGCGAAGCGGTGAGGCGGATGGCGTGCGAGCCGTCGCGCTTGGCGAAATACAGGTCGCCCTGATGTTCGAAGACCTGGCCGGCTTCACTGTCGTCGATGCGTGCAAAGTGCCTTCGCGCGAGGTCGGCAGCCGTCCTGGCGTCGATGGTGGGCAGCGCAGCGAGAGATTCGGCGACGGCATCGGTGGACGGGAGTTCCTGCGGTTCAGCGCGGCCGGTGACGGCGTGGACCTTGAGCAGTTGGCCATCCTTACGCTGGAGGAAGTGCTCATCATCGTGCCAACTCAGCCCGCTGACTGCTGAGCCGCTCAGGTTCAGGCGTGCCGAGCCGTGCACATCGTCGTACGTCAGGCGCCTTCCCAAGGTGCGATCCTCAGCCAGTGGGCGGGCGTCGCGCAGCGTCATATACGACCGGCTTGGGATGCGCACGACCGGAAACTCCGAGCCTGAGTCGAGCGCGTCGTCGAAAAAGTTCCACGCAACCAGGCCATCGGTGCTTTGCGGTTCGAGCAGGATTGACGCGAGTGTGCCGAGTTTCTGTGCTGTGCGGACGATGTACGAGTCGGCCATGAGTGTGTGCGAGCGAGCAGCGGCACTGACAGAAACATTGCGAACCATGTGATGGCCTTCGAAGGCGCGAGTCGCCTTCTGGTGCTCGTCGATCGAGTAGGCCTCGATTTCGACTTCGATGTCTTCGCGCAGAACCTCGACACGGACGCCGTGATGCTGAAGCATCGTCGCGAGCCAGTCATACTCCGCCGGGAACGTGTAAGCCCACGGGCGGGGGGCATCGAGAGTCGAGACGAAGTTGTTGATCAGTTCGACTTCGTAGTCGAAGTGTTCGATCGATTCGATACGATTGCCAGCCTCATCGCGCTCGATGTAGCCCAGGACGGTAACTTTCTCAGCGAAGGCCTCAGGTTTGTTATCGAGCGAGACAAGGGACGAACCGCCCGGTTGGCGACCGGCATCAATGGTGCGTCGATCGGCATCACGAATGAGATCGCGGATGGGCTTTGCGTTCTCGGCTGAGAAACGCAGGATCTCGTCGCAGAAGGCGTATGTTGCCTTGACTCGGTCGGCGAAGGGCGCGTAGGAGTAGGCTTCGGAGAGAATGGCCAGTCTGTTGCGCACGCCCAGATAGCCTTCGCCATAGCGAGGCTGGGCGGGGTAGGTCGTCCACTTCGTGTGCTGATCGGCGAAGTTGCCGTAGTAAAACGCGTGGTATCCGGTCTTCTCTTCAAATGCAGCGTCGACAGCGGGCAGCATCGTGTCGCGCACGTACTCGATGATCGCTGCATCCCCTGCGGGGTGCTTGGGGCCTTGATAGGTCAGTGTGTAGCGATGATGCGAGCCATTGGTCGTGTGTGTATCGACCACAACGGCGGGATCCCACGTGTTGAAGAATCGGACGAGGGCGCGTGTCTCGGGGGCTTCGAGTTTGACGTAGTCGCGGTTGAGATCGAGGCTTTGCGCGTTGGCACGAACCCCCATTTCCTCGGGTCCGACCTGGCCTGGGCGGTTGGTCGGGCCGAATCGTTCGTTGCCGTCCGCGTTGTAGATGGGAACAAAGCACACGACAAGATCCTCGAGAACAGCCCGTGTCGCGTCGTCACCGAGCGCCAAATCGCGTGCGAGCATTTGCAGCGCTTCCTTGCCGCAGACTTCGCCCGCGTGGATGTTGCCGAAGAGAAGCACAACCAGGCGGTTCCCGACATCTTCGCGCGAGCGGACCGGCGGGTCGGCGAGGATCACGAGCGGGATGGATCGACCTTCGTTGGTCGTGCCGATGGAGTCGAGGTGAATCAGAGGCGACTGCTCGGAGAGCGCCGCGAGGAAGGCCTGCACATCGTCGTAGCGGCCGGTGCGCTGGAAGTCACTGGCTTCTGCCACGGTCACTGGCGGTTCGATCGCAAGCTCTGAAGCTCCGTGCCGCGCGTCAGCGGTCGAGGCGAAAAGGATCGAACCTGCGAGAGAGGCTGCAATGGCGTGGGCGATCGTGCAATGGCTCATCTATCTGACCTCGGCGGTGGTTCTGGGCGATGCCGCGGTGGGCGGCCGGAGCAGTGGAGGATACAATGGTCCCGCCTGTGCGGGCGTAGCTCAATGGTAGAGCGTCAGCCTTCCAAGCTGAATGTTGACGGTTCGAGTCCGTTCGCCCGCTTTTTCTTTCGCCGCGGCGCTCCAGGCGCTGCTCGCGGCCGTGCGGCTGCTCTCTTACGGGTTGGCTTCGGCCTTGGCTGCGGCCCAGATCTCTTCAGCCGTCTTGCCGTACTTCTCCAGCCAGTATCCGTCGCTGTACCGGCCTGCGCGGCAGTCGGCGTTGATCTTCGTAATCGCGTCCTTGTCGAGGTGGCGGACGATGTAATCGAGAAAGGTCGCCGCGGGGAAGTAGGGCTGGTCGTAGTTGGACCGTTCCCAGTTGAGCCGGCGTCGCTTCTCGACCGGCTCAAACTGATACCAGCGGATCTGGTCGGCGATTCCTTCCACCAGCCACCCTGGGGGCCGCTGTCCGCGCGGCATGCCGCGATACTGCTGGGCGACGTGCACGAGTTCATGCACCACGCTGCCGACCGCTTCGGTCCTGAGGTTCGCCTTGTACCACTCGCCGGCACAGAAGATATCCTGGCCGCTGGTGTACGCCACGCCGTCCATCTTCGCGCGGAAGGTGATGCGAAAGTCGGTGGGGGGCGAGAAGCCCTCGCTGGCCAGCTGGGCCGTGATCTTCGGGTACCACTCGCACACCACCGGCATGAGCGTCTCCTGCACCCACGCGCGCAGCTCGGGAACCTCGGTGGTGTCGAAGGTGATCGTGGCTGAGCCTTCGATGGTCAGGACATCGAGCGCGGCTTCGGTTTCGATGGCCTCGGGTTCGAGTGCAGGCCGCGGGATCGGGCCGTCCGTGTCGGGCAGTCGCAGCACCTCGATCGTGCGGATGCTGACGATGCTCCCGGGGTCGTGCTGCTGGAACGCGAAGTGCCCGGGGCCGAACTGCCTGGCGAAATCAAGGTACTCATACAGCTCGTGGCCGTTGATCGAGACCTTGATGCGGGTCATCGGGCGGCCGCGCCAGACATCATCGCGCACGCCGATCTCATAGACAAACCACGCATCGGGCTCGACGAGCCTTGCATACACATGGCACATCCCGTAGAGCGAGCCGGTGCGGATCGGGTCGGTGTGTGTGCTGGCCACCTGGGCCTCGTAGCCGTCGAGGAAGCCCGGTGCAGGCGTCGTGCGAAAGTACAGCCCCGAGTTGCCGCCGTCATTGATCTTCATCTTGACGCGGTAGCGGAAGTTTTTGTACGGCCCGGTGGTCGAGACGAGCATCGACGGCTGGCCAGAGCCGACGATCGCGCCGTCAACGACTTCCCATTTCGTCTGGTCGGAGCCGACGACCTTCCATCCGTCGAGGCTGCGGCCGTCGAAGAGGGAGACCCAGCCCTGCGGCTCGGGGTCTTGCGCCGCGGCGGAGCGCACGATGCCGAGCAGTGCGGCGAAGAGGCAGGCGAAGATCAGGAATCGGGTGAACATGTGTTTTCCTACGGATGAACAGGGTGGCGGCGCGACCGCGGCGCGCTCATTGCCGACAGCATAGCCGATCGGGGTTGTCCACCGCGGCGCGCGGCCCGATCGTGCGGCGGTATACTCGGCCACCATGAGCAAGTACGACCCGCTGTTCGACTTTCTTGCGACGCTTGGGGGCGAGCCGCTGGCCATCGCGTTTGACGGCCTCGAACGGGCCACCGGCCTCACGCTTCCCTACGCCGCCCGTCATCATCGGCAGTGGTGGTCCAACGGCACCAACGCCCACACGCAGGCCGTGGCGTGGATGGCGGTGGGCTACAAGGTGACGGATCTGGACCTGAAGGCCGGCACGGTCCGCTTTGTGCCCGACGCCACAGCGCGCAGCGCCGCCCACAGTGAGCGCTTCGCCCGCACGCACCGGTATCAGCGACGCAAGGCGGCCGGGCAACGCTGCTGAGCCGTGCGGCCGCGCCTTGGCGGTTCAGACAGCCGGTGCCACGGACGACGCGCGGGGGCCGAAGGCGATGCGGGGCCAGACGCACGAGCCGCTCGCGCTGCGGGACGGGCGGAAGGGGCCGGTCAGGCAACCAAAGGCACCGACAGCGCTGCAGCAGACACCACGAACGTGCCATCAGTGCTGCCTGACGGGACAATTCATTGCCACAACACGCCTGAAGCCCTCGTTTTTGCCCCGTCAACGCGCGTTTTTGTCGCGTCAACGCGCGCTTTTGTCGTGTCAATCACCGCTTGTGCGATCTTTTCGCGCTGCTCCATCGCCCCGGTCCGACAAAAAACCCGACTGAAGACCCCAAAAACTGCGTCGGACCTCTCTTGGCCCGTCGATCGCCACGCGCGGCAGGCCTCGCGGGTGCATGAAAGAGCCTGTTTCAACCTTTTGGGTTGCGGTTCGGGTCTGGAATCGGCAAGGTATTGATGCGGCGGCACCTGTGGCGTCAGGCGCCACATCCAGCCGAAAGGACTCGCCATGAACCGCAGCCCGTTCACTGCACTCCTGACCCTCCTGGCCGTGGTCGCGACGCTCGCCGACGTCAGTTGGGAACAGTGCGACCCGGTCGAAGTCGCGCGCGTGGCGGTGGGGGGTGATGCCAACGAGATCGAGACCGCGGGCACGCTCCGCATCATCGCGTGGGGCAGCGAGGGGCTCGTCGTGCTCGAAGCCAACGGACCCGATGACATGGCGCGGATCGGCTCGCTCGCGTTGCCGGCCGAGGCCATGACGCTGGAGATCGGCCAGGGCGTCGCGTTCGTCGGCGGCGGAACGCAGGTCTTCGCGCTCGTTCAAGCCGATAGACTCTGCTATGACGCACACTCGACTCATCGGATTGGTTGCGGTCGCTCTCGTACTCCTTGCCGGGCCTGTGGCCGGTGCAGAGTCTGTCTGGGCGACGATCGAGAAGCGGGCAGCCGAGCAGTTCGGCGAGGCCGGCGGGCGTGCGGCCGCGTTTCTTGCTTCGCATCGCCCGCACCGAGACGCGGATATCGACCCAGAACTGGTGATCGAAAACATCGGCATGGCGCTTCATGCGTGCAAGACCTATCCCTGGGCCGCGGAAGTCAGCGAAGAACTTTTTTTGAACGACGTCCTGCCGTATGCGGTGCTCGATGAGACCCGCGAGCGTTGGAGGCCACGACTGCACGAACTGGCCAGCACGATCGTCACCGACGCCACGACGGCGACCGAGGCGGCTCAGGCTCTGAACCGGGAACTGTTCAAAATCGTCAACGTCAAGTACAGCACCGGCCGCCGCAAAGCCAACCAGAGTCCGCTCGAATCGATGGAACTCGGGCTGGCGTCGTGCACGGGGCTTTCGATCCTGCTGGTCGACGCCTGTCGGAGCGTGGGCATTCCTGCACGCGTTGCGGGCATCGCGTCCTGGACCGATCGCAATGGCAACCACACCTGGGTCGAGGTGCACGACGGCCAGGAGTGGCGATACACGGGTGCGGCCGAGTATGACGCCAATGGGCTCGACCGGGGCTGGTTCTCCGGCCCGGCGTCGCATGCGATCGAAGGCCATGAGTTGCACGCGATCTGGGCGTCGTCGTGGCGGACCACCGGCCAGCGCTTCCCGCTGGCGTGGGCCATGCAAGACCGCACGATCCCCGGTGTCGATGTCACCGTGCGGTACGCGAGCACGGCCCCGGCAGAGGTCAAGCCCGTGCTCGCACTGCGGCTGTGGTCGTCGCGCGGCGGGACTCGGCTCGCGACGGACGCGACCCTTTGGCTTGATAGCGAATCGCATGCTGCCCGTACCTTTGCCGATCCGGACGATCTCAATCGGGTCGCGGAATTTCCTGAGACCGACGTTCGCCCGCTGCGCATTGCCCTGACGGTCGGCAGCGAAACACGCATTGCAGTCCTCGACGAGACTCATCGGGCGGGTCGCGTGATCGAACTGTATTGGGATGGATTGTCACTCTCGAAGGAAGCCGCGGCAGCAGCGGCCGAGCGCCTGTGGAACATCCACGCCGAGGCCATTCGTGCCGAACGCACGGCCGAACTCGAAGCAGGTCTTGTCCGCTGCGGCGAGTACGAAATGCAGATCCTGCGACGCGACTTCGGCGAGGGACCGGCGAGCGGGCGTAGCCTGTGGATCTCGATGCATGGCGGCGGGGGAGCGCCAGCCAATGTCAACGATCAGCAATGGAAGAATCAGATCAACCTCTACAAGCCGGAGGAGGGGATCTACATCGCCCCACGCGCGCCGAGCGACACATGGAACCTTTGGCATCGCACCGAAATTGATTTCCTGTTCGATCGCCTCATCGAGTCGGCGGTGGTTGCGTGGGGAGTCGACCCAAACCGCGTGTACCTGATGGGCTACTCGGCGGGTGGCGATGGTGTGTATCAGCTGGCCCCTCGCCTGGCAGACCGATTCGCCGCGGCTTCGATGATGGCAGGGCACCCCAACGATTCTTCGCCCCTTGGATTGCGCAATCTTCCGTTTGGTCTGTTCATGGGTGCCAACGATGCAGCCTACAGCCGCAACACGGTAGCGCAGCAATGGGCCGATCAACTCGCGGCATTGCGTGAGAGCGATCCGCAAGGCTACGACCACATGGTGCGCATCTATCCGGATCTCGGGCATTGGATGGAACGCAAAGATGCTGAAGCAGTACCTTGGATGGCCAAGCACACACGCAATCCGTGGCCCCACGCCGTTGTCTGGAGGCAGGGCAACACCGCGCACAATCGCTTCTACTGGCTTGCGGTACCGGAGACGGAGGCCGAACGCGGCCGAACAATTCGCGCCAGCATCGACGGGCAAACAATCACGCTGCTCAGCGAGGACGTTTCCAACGTACACATACTGCTCAGCGACCAATTGCTCGATCTCGACCAACCCATCCGTGTTTTCGGGAATGGGCAGATCGTTTTCGAGGGGCGAGTCGAACGTTCGGAAGACGCAATCGTGTTTTCGCTTCAGTTGCGACCCGACCCGCGGATGATCGCTACAGCGAGGCTGACGGTGACCCTCGCCCGAAATGGATCACACCTGAGTGATCCACAGCCTTGAGGCAACAATACCGGATTCGTGAATCGGTCCTCGGGCGAGGGCGGGTTGTATTCCGAACAGAAGCCGATGGATTCTCGGGATTGAAAATCAGATCCCCTTGAGATCAGTTTCCTGTACAATGGCTTGCGGGTTGCGGAGAGTCTTGGTGCCGAAGACGTAAGCACGGCGTCCAAGCGTCTCCATTGCAGGGATTGTCGTGCACCATGCGGGTATTCTGGTTGCCATCTCTTGGATTGTCGTGGGTCTGGTCGTTTCTCGTACTGGGGCTCGCGGGAGTACTGGTCGGTGGCCTTGCGTCGCAAAGCCGCTCACCGGCCGAGCCAATCGTGGTCGTGGTGGGGGAGAAGCGGACGACTGACCTCGTGCGCTATGGCCGGGACATTCGACCGATTCTTTCAGACCGCTGTTTTCAATGTCACGGGCCTGATGCGGGGACGCTGGCTGCGGATCTGCGCCTTGATGTGCGAGAGCATGCAATCGCGTCGCGTAAGGATGGCCTGCCAGCGATTGTGCCGGGCGACGCGGCAAGCAGCGAGTTGTATCGTCGCATCGCTTCGAGCGATCCGATGGTCCGCATGCCTCCAGCCGACAGTCACAAGAACGCACTGACCGCGGCTCAGCAGGATCTGGTGCGGCGTTGGATCGATCAAGGCGCTCGCTACGAGGCGCATTGGGCATTCGAGCCTCCTGTCCGTCCGCTCCTCCCACAGAATGCAGGGAACTGGGGAAGCACGCCGATCGACGCATTCATTTTCCAAGCGTTGGAGCAGGCCGGAATCACCACGTCGCCCGAGGCCGATCGCGTGAGCCAGTTGCGGCGGGTGTTCTTCGATCTCACTGGCCTCGCGCCCACGCCCGACGAGATCGACGAGTTTCTCAGCGACAACAGGCCTGATGCATACGAGCGATGGGTCGATCGGCTTCTGACCCAGGAGCCGTACCGCATGCGATACGCCGAACACATGACCGCGCCGTGGCTCGATCAGGCACGCTACGCGGATACGACCGGCATCCACATGGACGCGGGACGGCAGATGTGGCTGTGGCGTGATTGGGTTCTTCACGCCTATCGCGACAACATGCCCTTTGATCAGTTCGTGGTGGAGCAGCTCGCAGGCGATCTGATCCCGAACGCTTCGACTTGGCAGGTTGTGGCCAGCGGATTCAATCGCAATCATGTCATCACCGATGAAGGCGGCGCCATCGACGAAGAGTATCTCGTCGAGTACGCAGTGGATCGCGTTTCGACCGCTGGTTCGGTGCTGCTCGGGCTGACACTGGGTTGTGCACGCTGCCACGACCACAAATTTGACCCGATCAGCATGGAGGATTTTTACTCGTTCTTCGCGTTCTTCAACTCCAACGATGAGCCCGGGCTGTATTCCCAAACGCCAGACTTCAACCGCGCTTATGAGCCATTTATCCTCGTCCCGACCAAAGATCAGCAGGCACGACTCGATGCGATTTCACGCGAAATTGAGGATTTGAAGGCAACGCTTGAAACGAGAACACCCGAAGAGCACGAACAGCGAACTCGCTTCCCCAGCCAGATCCAGCAATCCGCTGGTGTGCAATGGTCGCCAGCGCATGTCGTGAGCGTTACTTCGACTGGCGGTGCGACGATGGACATTCTCGATGACGGCTCAATTCGCGCATCGGGCACTTTGCCTGAACGAGACGATTACGAAGTCACGATCCGCACCAGCGGGTCAGGCCAGAGGCTCATTCTGCTCGAAGCACTCGAAGAACCGACTGCACACGAGGGCCGCATTGGGCGGGCACACAATGGCAACGTGGTCGTCACCGGCCTGCTCGCATCATGGTCTTCGCCGAACGAGCCTGAATCGAAGAACGACATCAACTTCTCGTGGGCCTGCGCCGACTATGCGCAGGAGAACGGCAACTTCGAGGTGACAAACCTGCTCAGCCCGAACAACGCCGAGGGCTGGGCCTTGCGCGCGCACGAACGGCGGGGGCCGCGCTATGCGCTGCTGCTCGCAGATGAGGATTTCGGGGCCGAAGGTGACACCGATCTGCACCTGGTCATCCGTCAGCAGTCGATCTACGCACAGCACACGCTCGCCCGATTTCGCATCAGTGTCGGCACAATCAGCGACGTCGGTGCTGACATGCTCCCAGCCGCGTGGGGTCGATGGCATGTCGTCGGCCCGTTCGCGGGCGATGAGCAAAATCGCGTCTGGGAGCCAGAACTTGGACCCGAGCATCAGACACGCCTCGACTTGGCTGCCAGGTTTGGAGAAAAGGAGCTCGCGTGGCGCTTCGAAGAACGACTGCGCGACGGCGTCGCACTTCCCCTCTATGACGGCCGCAACATCACGTACCTTGGCCGGCAGGTTTTTTCACCTGTGCCACGGGCCATCGAAGTCTCGCTTGGCAGTGACGACGGTTTTCGGCTGTACGCAAACGCAAGCCAGATCGCACAGCGACAAGTCGATCGCGGAGTCGCTCCTGATCAGGACTCGGCCACAGTTCCGCTGACATCAGGAGAGAATGCAGTTGTACTCAAGATTGTCAACACTGGCGGCATCGGCGGGTTCTATTTCAAGCAGGCTGAGACCGCCACCTTGCGGGGTGATCTTGTCTGGGCACTCATTCCGCATGATCGCCTCTCGGCTGAGCTTGAAACCCGTCTCGATCGTGCCTGGAGCAGCGCATTCCTGCCGCGATATCTGGAGGCCGCAGAGCGTACGGCGGCGCTTGACCGCGAAACCATCTCCATCAACGCCATCGTCCCTCGCACCATGGTGATGAAGGAACTGCCTGAGCCTCGCCCAACGTACGTGCTCAAGGCCGGGTTGTACGACAAGCCCGATCACTCTCGCCCCGTTGGTCGCCGCGTGCCCGCTTCGCTTGGCGCAATGTCCGCAGACGCACCTGCCAATCGACTGGGCCTTGCCGAGTGGATCGTTTCGGACGACAACCCGCTCTTCGCGCGCGTCACGATGAACCGCCTGTGGGAGCAGTTCTTCGGCACTGGAATTGTCGAAACGAGTGACGACTTTGGGCTTCAAGGCGCGTGGCCAAGCCATCCCGAATTGCTCGACTATCTCGCGGTCGAGTTTCGCGAGAGCGGGTGGGATCTTCAGCACATGATTCACCTGATCGTCACGAGCGCGACCTATCGCCAGAGTTCCAAGGTGCGCCCGAGTCTGAAGGAACTGGACCCAGACAACAGGCTGCTCGCCTTTTTCCCACGACGCCGCCTTGCTGCCGAGCAAATTCGCGATCACGCCCTTTACGCTTCGGGCTTACTGGTCGAGAAGCTCGGAGGACCATCGGTCAAGCCGTATCAGCCTCCTGGACTATGGCAGGAAGTGGCAATGCCACAATCAAATACTCGCATCTATCAGCAAGGCACCGGAGATGATCTCTGGCGGCGCAGCATATATACCTATTGGAAGCGTGCTGTGCCCCCGCCATCAATGCTCACATTCGATGCTCCGACACGCGAATCCTGCGTTACACGCCGCATCCCTACCAGCACGCCGCTTCAAGCGCTCGTACTTTGGAACGACGAACAATTTCAGGAGGCGTATCGCGTGCTGGCGCAACGCACACTCGCCGAGATCGATCGCGATGAAGCTCGTCTCACACGCTTGTTCCGTCGGTGCATCGGGCGTGCACCAGAACCACGCGAACTGTCCCTCCTGTATGATGCCTTGGAGGAATATCGTGCCCGCTATCGCGACGCACCCGACGACGCTGCCGGTGTCATTGCTGCCGGGCAGTCTTCGCGACCTGCGGATGCCGACGCTGCGGAACTTGCAGCGTGGACCATGATTGCCAGTGCTGTGTTCAACCTCTATGAATCCACGACGCAGGAGTAATGCCGGTGCATCCTCTCGAAGAACACTATCTTGACCTCACCAGACGACGTTTCTTCAGCCTTGCCGCTCGCGGGCTGGCGGCCGGATTGGGAGGCACTGCGCTCGGGTCGATGCTCGGAGCCGAAGCCGCCAATCGCGTCATCAATCCCGGCGATCCCTCCATCAGCGACCTCTTTCCTGGCGTGGGGGCTCACTTCGCGCCCAAAGCCAAGCGCGTCATCTATATGCACATGGAAGGCGCTCCAAGCCAGATCGACCTCTTCGACTACAAACCGGCACTGCACGAACGCTTCAACGAAGAACTGCCCGACTCCATTCGAATGGGACAACGTCTCACCGGCATGACCAGCGGTCAGGCACGATTTCCCGTCGCACCATCAATGTTCAAGTTTGACAAGTATCGCAATAATGACGGCGGCCTCTGGATGTCCGAACTCCTGCCACACACCGCATCTGTCGCGCACGAACTGTGCGTCGTCTACTCGATGCACACCGAAGCCATCAACCACGAACCAGGCATCACATTCTTCCAAACCGGCAGCCAGCAACCGGGGCGTGCATCATTCGGGTCCTGGGTCAGTTACGGCCTCGGCAGTGCCAATGCCAATCTGCCGACCTTTGTCGTGCTCATTACGCAAGGCGTGGGAAACATGCAGGCACTCTCCGCACGTTTCTGGGGTTCTGGATTTCTGCCCAGCGAACATCAGGGATGCAAACTTCGCGCGGCTGAAGACCCCGTACTGTTTCTCAGGGATCCGCATGGCGTAACACGCGACGATCGCCGCCGCATGCTCGATCTGGTCGGCGAACTCAACGCGATGGAGAACGAACGCACGCTTGACCCCGAGATCCGAACGCGCATCGCTCAGTACGAAATGGCCTATCGCATGCAGATGTCGGTCCCTGATCTCACTGACTTTTCCAACGAGGATGCTGACACACTTGCGCTTTACGGACCGGATGTTTCTCGCGCTGGCTCCTTCGCCGCCAACTGCCTGCTTGCCCGCAGACTCGCCGAGCGCGGGGTGCGATTCATCCAGCTCTACATGCGTGGCTGGGATCAGCACAACAATCTGCCCAACGAGTTGCGGGCCCAATGCAAAGCGGTCGATCAGCCTCAGGCCGCGCTCATCAAGGATCTTCGCCGGCGCGGGCTCCTCGATGAGACGCTCATCCTCTGGTCTGGCGAGTTCGGCCGCACTGTCTACTCGCAAGGAACTCTCACAGCGGACAACTACGGACGCGACCATCACCCACGTTGCTTCAGCCTCTGGCTCGCGGGTGGCGGTATCAAGCCCGGCATCACCTATGGCCTGACTGACGACTACTCATACAACATCGTCGAGAATCCCATGGAAGTCCACGATCTTCACGCCACCATGCTGCACTTGCTCGGCATCGATCACACTCGGCTCGCATTCCGAAGCCAGGGGCGTGACTTCAGACTCACAGACGTTTTCGGCAAGGTGAATCGCGCCATTATCGCATAAGCACGCACCACACTCATCAATCCACCATGGAAGCACTCACTCAGTTCGCCGGTCGACTCCACCCGCTCCTGCTTCACGCGCCAATTGGCCTGCTCATTGGGCTTGCCGCACTCGAGTTGATCTCACGTCTGGCCAAAAAACCGCTGACGCCGTTCGTGCGGGCCGCGCTGATCTGGCTCGTTGCACTCTCTGCTGCGGCATCGATCGCGTCGGGCCTGATCCTCGCAGAGGAGGGCGGGTATGCGCGTTCAACGCTGCAACTGCACAAGTATCTTGCGATTGCGGTTGGTGTGGCGGCTCTTGCCGCTGCATTGGCCAATCACTTTGCGAGGCCGCGCACCTATAGCGTGTTGCTCGCATTCGCGCTCGGGCTCCTCGTGCCCGCTGGTCACATCGGTTCCACTATGACTCATGGCCCAAGATTCCTTACAGAGCCCTTTGCGGCTCGCCCCGCTGAACCTGTGGTTGTTGCGGTTGATCTTGAGCCAGGCCAGAGTGTGTATGCGCACGTCATTGCGCCCATACTAACCGCTCGGTGCGTCGGCTGTCATGGTCCCGATCGCGACAAGGGAGGCTTGCGATTGCACACGCCGGAAGCCATCACACTCGGCGGCGAATCGGGACCGGCTTTCGTCGCTTCGGATCCAGGCCAGAGTGAAATACTCAAGCGCATGCTCTTGCCGCTCGATCACGATGACCACATGCCACCCCGCTCCAAGCCTCAGCCAGCCCCGGCAGAAGTAGCCGCAATCGAGGCGTGGATTGCCGATGGTGCTTCATTCGTCGCGGCCCGCTCGTTGGCCGGTTCGATGCCGCTTTCCGAACACACCGGGACGCCCGACGCACTTGGCACCGATCCAGGACCGCCTTCGGCCGCCGCGATCCACGCCCTGCGCGAGCACTTCGTTCATGTCGAGCCTGTCGCGGCCAACACAAATTTTCTCGTTATTGATGCCTCGACCGCAATGCCGGCCCTCAGCGATGAACGCCTCGAGGCATTGCTCATCCCTGTGCGAGAGCATGTCTCCGATCTTTCTCTCGCTCGCACGAAGGCGACCGATGCGATCATGCCCGCACTCGCTCAGTTTCCCAACCTTGTGCGACTCGATCTCTCATCGACAGGAATTTCGAGCAACGGGCTTGCGAGCCTGGCTGAGCACGCATCGCTCGAAATATTGCTCATTGCACAATCGCCAAATGTTTATGATGAAACAATCTCGATTCTGCAAACCATCCCTCGCCTCTCTGGCGTCTACCTCTGGGGAAGTGGTATCTCAGCCTCTTCGATTGCCGCATGGCGGCAGGATCAGCCGCAGTTGCGGATTGACGCCGGCGACACACCAGCGTCCGATCCGATTGATGCTATCGCCTCGACCGACGAAACGGCATCGGCTGCACTAGCCCGCGCGGTCGCACAAGCCCTCACACCAATCAATACCACGTGCCCTGTGTCGTCCAAGCCTGTTGATCGCCGCTACGCTGTGGTGCACGATCATCGCGTGATCGCGTTCTGTTGCGCCAATTGTCTTGATTCATTCGTCCGCGATCCCGACCGGTTCGCTCAGGTTCTGGGCCCCTGACCGCACGCTCAATTCCCGCCACTCCTGTACGGCGGAGTAAACATCGTCAGCCGATCTTGCTTCGCGGATCGCATCCTTCAGCGGGCGGCAATGCGAGCCATTGATATCCTTGCCGAGCCAACTGATCTTCTGCCCGAGTTTGAACAGCGCATTCGCATCGCCACGAAACTCGCGCAGTCGATTAAAGTAGTACAGCACCGTATCCAGTTTCTCACTCTCCTCGACACGCCCTTCGTCGCCGGTCGTCTGCATGGCCCATGCCTGACGGAAAATCCAAGGCCTGGCAAACGCACCTCGTCCGATCATCACCCCCGCACACCCAGTCTGCCCAATCATGTCCAGCACATCGTCAGGCGTGCGCACGTCGCCGTTGCCAATTACAGCGGGCCCGCCCACAGCTGTGCCGTCGTACGCTCCGAACCGCTCCCCAACTGTCTCTACGACGCGCCGAATCCCCTCGCGACGCACATTCCCCTTGAATCGTTGCTCGGTCGTTCGACCGTGGACGGTAATCGCAGCAGCACCAGCCTCCACCAAGCGACACGCGAGCACCCCCGCCACATTTTTCCCCGCATCTGCCTCTGTCCACCCCAGTCGCATCTTCGCGGTCACCGGCACATTGTCCGGAATCGCCCGCCGAACTGCATCCGCAATCGCGACCGCGGTCTCAGGAATGGTCATCAACTTCGACCCGCCGTCCTTCTTGCAGACTTTGTCGACCGGGCAGCCCATATTGATGTCAACGACGGTCGCACCACGATCGACGCACCATCGTGCACCCTCGGCCAGCAGAGCAGGATCCGATCCGTACAACTGCATGCCGATCGGCTTGTCGAAGTCGTTGGTGCGAGCCAGGTCCGCGGTAGCCTCCGATCCACAGAGCAACCCCACCGGACTCAGCAAGTCAGTGCATGCGAGTCCAACTCCTCCGAGTTGGCGAACGGTCATGCGCCACGCCAGATCGCACCAGCCTGCAATCGGCGCGAGCAGCAGATTCGTCTCGAGTCGAAGTGGGCCAATCTGAAGCGGAGTGGCAAGCATGGAAACTCGCGGTTCTTTGTGCCCCATCGCACGGTGGATCCTATCCCGAAGTCGGTGCGAAGCCATCACCGCCTCGCGCAACCTCGGGCCTACGATCGGCCTTGACACCCATGCTCAGGGTGCGGTGGCCGAGCGGCTGAAGGCGACGCACTTGAAATGCGTTAGACTCGTAAGGGTCTCGGGGGTTCGAATCCCTCCCGCACCGTTCACGTCCTCCATTTCGGCATCATGGGCAGCCCGCGCTGAACGCCCCCAGATACCCCGCGACATCGAAGAAGTTAAAAACTCCGTCGTCGTTGAGATCCGCCTGTGGATGCCTCGCACTGAATGCAGCAAGGTATGTCGAAACGTCAAAAAAGTTCAACACGCCATCGGGCTGAAAGTCAGCGACACACGCCTTGGCGGTGATCGTGTAGATCCCGGCGGGCACATTCTTCAGCAGTTCAGTCATTCCATTGGCGTATGTGATCGTCAGATCCGCATGCGTCGCGCCCGCCAGCCCGAAGTGGGCCGACAACTCCGATTGCGCCAGATATGTCGACCCGCCATCAATATACCGCATCTGCGTCAGCCCCGGCGTTTGCATGACAACCTTCGTGCCAAAACCGTCAGGTGCAAGCCCCGCCACATGCTTCGTCACAAACCTCAGCGTGATCGAGGTCGCCCCTGGATTCGGAAGATCGTTGCGGTACATCAGCATCGGCTGGCGCGTGTTGAAGATCACGATGTCGCGTGAGCCCTTGTTGTCAAAGTCCGCCGTCAACAATCCCCGACCTTGGCCCGCGTGCAGGATCCCCGTTTCAACAGCCCGATCAGTAAACGTCCCATCTCCGTTGTTCATGTACAATTGCGTGGGGTCCGCTTGGTTCGGTGCTTCCCATCCATTCGTTGCCACAATGTCAACCCGCCCGTCATGATCGAAGTCCGTCGCTTCCGTCCCCCAACCCCAGTATCCAAAGTTCACCCCAGCAGCAACCGAAATCTCCTCAAAAACATGCGGCGAAACCTGGCGATACAGCATGTTCCCCGATCCCGCACTCTTGTCCTCATTGATACGGCTCGTCACGTACCAGTCGAACCGCCCGTCGTTGTCAAAATCACCGAACGTGTTGCCCATGCCATTCGAGTCCAGGCCAGTGCCCGAACTTCCCGTGGCGTCCGTGAACGTCCCATCCCCATTATTGATCAGGTATCGCGACGTGAGGAAATCTGCGACCCACAGCAGATCCGGCCACCCGTCCCCATTCATGTCCACGAATCGCGGCGCGTACCCCTTAACTGTGTTCATGCCGGCTGGCAGCGCAATGGATGTGACATTCGTGAACGTCCCGTTGCCATTGTTGCGGAAAAGCCGGTTTCCTCCTTGCCACCCCGCGACGGCAAGATCAAGATCACCATCCCCATCAAAGTCTCCAAAAGCCGCCCCAAAAGCCTCTCCCAATGACTGATGCGTCATCCGCACCCCCGCAGCCTGCGCCACATCCGTGAAAGTCCCATTCCCGTTGTTGCGCCACAGAATGTTCCGTCCGGCCGACTGCATCTGCGTGGTTCCAATCGACGTGACGTAGATATCAAGCCACCCATCGTTGTTGTAGTCGCCCACCGCAACCCCGGTGCCCCGGTGCGTGCGACCCACCCCAGCCGAAAGCGTGACATCAGTAAACGTCCCGTTCCCGTTGTTCAGAAACAGGCGATCCATGCCTCCACCCCCGCCAATGACAAACAAATCGAGATATCCATCGCGGTTGAAGTCGCCCACCGCGCCCCCTGGAGCCATGAACTCCATGTCCGGAAGTTGCAATGCAGTCTGGTGCACGACCGAGCACCCTGCGTCGCTGGCTCGCTCAGAAAACTTCAACTGCGCACCTGCGGTCGAACATACATAGAGT
>JAANMU010000498.1_pt1 | contig 46643 bp, 45 predicted proteins | sample 7279701 | NCBI WGS metagenome assembly JAANMU01 (sample SAMN14094539, study PRJNA606508) | bioreactor metagenome | isolation source: A lab-scale SPAN reactor treating ammonium-rich wastewater day 57 | place: Ireland: Galway | collected 2017-03-13
AGAGTCGTCCGTCCGAGCGGCCCGCTCCCGCGGTGGAGAGTCGTCCGTCCGAGCGGCCCGCTCCCGCGGTGGAGAGTCGTCCGTCCGAGCGGCCCGCTCTCGCGGTGGAGAGTCGTCCGTCCGAGCGGCCCGCTCCCGCTGTGGAGAGTCGTCCGTCCGAGCGGCCCGCTCCCGCGGTGGAGAGTCGTCCGTCCGAGCGGCCCGCTCCCGCGGTGGAGAGTCGTCCGGCCTCCTTGACAGTGGAAGGTCCCTCGCCTGGGATCATTCGAGATCCATCGTCCCACGGGCAGGGATCTGCAGCGTCCGTCTCGGAAGTCGCAGGAGCGGGCCCTCTCACCGATTTGCGCGAGATTCGGAACCAGCTGTTGCTCCGGGCGAAGAAGCTCGACCAGCGGTTGCACTCGGTCCTGGTCGAGGCTCGCGTGGTGGAGGTCGGGGAGAATCTGGTGCTAGGACTCGCCGATCACTTCTATCAGGGTTGGCACGGTGAGCAGATAAAGACAGGCGGACCCATGCGCTCGGCTCTCGATCAGTTGGCTCGCGAGCTCGTCGGACGTCCGGTCGTGTTGAATAGCCTGCCCCAGCAAGGACGGCCAGGACGCGCCAGCGAACCGGTTGATGAGCACGAAAGTTTCGTGCAGAGGGCTCGGCGGGTTTTGCCTGGCGAGGTTCTGCCAGGAGAAGGTTGAGGTGGATGGAGATGAGCTCACGCAAGGTCCTGGTCGTTGACGACGACGAGCATATCCTGCGCTCGTTAGCGCAGTATCTTGAGCTGGAGGAGTTCTCGGTCAAAACCGCCTCGGGCGGCGCCGAGGCCCTTGCGCTGGTGGAGTCGGATCGGCCCGACCTGGTGGTGCTCGACGTGATGATGCCGGAGATGGATGGCTTCGAAGTGCTCGAGAATCTGCGTCGCAAGCCTGAAACCGAGAAGCTCCCTGTTATCATGCTGACAGCGCGCGATCAGCACGGGGATATCCTCAAAGGGTACCAGATGGGGGTCAGCTCGTACATGGTGAAGCCATTCAATCTCGACGAACTGGTCGAAGTCATCAACCAGGTCTTCGCCGAGGCCTGAGAGGGAGTTAGCGATGCAAAGACAGATCATGAAGAAGATGCAGAAGATGCAGGCCAAGCTTCAGAATTCGATGGGCCAGATGCAGCAGATGCAGGACGAGCTCGAAAAGTCTGAAGTCGAGGGCAGCGCCGGCCAGGGCATGGTGACCGTTCGGGTGAATGGTCAGCAGCAGATTCTTTCCGTTAAGATCAAGAAGGAAGCGGTCGACCCTGACGATGTGGAGATGCTTGAAGATCTGGTCTTCGCCGCCGTTAAGGACGCACTCGACAAGGCACGGACCCTGTCGCAAGACAAGATGGCTCAGCTCACGGCCGGTTTGCCTCTTCCCCCGGGACTTTTCTAGGCCAGAGTGTACGAGTATCCTGAGCCGCTCGAGCGCCTCGTGGAGGCCTTGCTCAAGTTGCCCACCGTGGGGCCAAAGACGGCTAGCAGGCTGGCGTTCCACCTGCTCAAGGCGCCTCTGGAGGATGTCGAGGGCCTGGCGCGCGCCCTTACCGAGTTGCGCTCGCGGATGCGCTCATGCGAGCGATGTGGGAACTATTCCGATCAGCCCGAGTGCTCAATTTGCCGGGATCCACGACGTGAGTCAGGCTTGCTCTGCGTGGTCGGCGAAGCGCGGGATATCTCCGCCCTTGAGCGTACCGGGGAGTTTCGTGGTCGCTATCACGTTCTAGGCGGATTGATCTCACCGATGGACGGAATTGGGCCCGATCAACTGGCCATTGCACCCCTGTTCGAGAGATTGGAGAGAGAGCCTCTCCAAGAGCTGATTCTTGCCACGAACCCTACGGTCTCTGGCGAGGCCACTGCGCTTTATCTGCAGCGGTTGCTGACCGCCCGACCCGGGCTCAAGGTAACCCGGCTGGCTCAGGGGCTCCCCATGGGAGCCGATCTCGAGTATGCCGATGAACTGACCCTCGGAAGAGCCTTGCAGGGCCGGTCCCAGGTTACCTGAGGGCTTACTTCGTTCCCCCGCCAGCCGACTGCTCTTTTGCCTTCTTGATCTTGATGGCGACATACTGGCTGTCGGGGTGGATTTTCTTGGCTTGCTCGTAGGCGGCGATGGCTTCCGGGTATCGGTTGAGCTTCATGTAACAGTCGCCCAGGAGGCAAGCCGAGTCGTAGCCCATGGTGATGCCGTTGGGGTCGAGCTCAAGTGCCTTGATCAGGTGGGCGACGGCCTGATCGTAGTTCTGCAGGTCGAAGTAGCTGGATCCGGTGTAGTAGTAGCCGTCCGGATAGGTGGGCAGTTCGGCGTTGATGCGCTGGAAGAGTTGCAGAGCGTCAGCGGCCTTTTTCTCGTCCACCAGCAAAATGTTGCCCAACTGCTCCATGGCCATGGTATCGTGCGGATTGAGCCGTAACGCTTTGATAAAGTATCCCTTGGCTCTCGGCATCATGCGCTTTTGAAAGTAGACCAGACCCATCCCGCAGTGGGCCATGGCCTGGTTGGGGTCGTCTTTGAGTGCTTGCTTGAACTCGCTGAGCGCCTCCTCAAGCACGTTCGGCATCAATCTCCCACGCAGGAAATATGCCATGCCCAGATGGGCCTGCAGGACCGGACTGTCACCTCCAGAGACGGCCCGTTGCTCGATCTTGTTGATGACGCCGTTGATGTCTCGCTTGTGGAAATAGGAGTCCAGGTAGAAGGCCATGGCCATCGTATTCTGGGGGTCCTGGTCAAGCACCGCCTCGAATCCGGTGATGGCTTCCTCCCATTTCTGGGCGTAGAAGGAGGCCATGGGACCTTCCATGGCCGGATTTGCGTTCTCGGCAGCAACCGGGCGGATGAGGCTGGCCAGCACCAGGCTTGCCAGCAACAGGTATGCGAAAGACCTCACGGTAGATCAACTCCAGGGCTAAATTGAACGTCGCCCCACAGGGCAGCGATCCAGCACAGCGACAGATTCTGCTCGCGGGATCCTAACCCTTTACTGCCCCCTGAGTCAAACCCTGGACCAGGAATCGTTGCAAGCCGAGGAATAGCACCAGAATGGGTAGGGAACCAAGCATCGAAGCGGCTGCAAAGAGGGTCCAGTTGGTTGAAAAGTTGCCGGAAACGAAACCCTGCATACCCACCGCAAGTGTGTAGCGTTGCTCATCGAACAGGAGCACGGACGGGAAGATGAAGTCCGAGTAAGGTGCGATAAAGTTGAAAACGGCCACCACCGTCAGGACCGGACCAAGCAGTGGCAGCACAACGAGTAAGAATGTTTGCGTAGGGGTTGCTCCATCGATACAGGCAGCCTCTTCGAGCTCGCGTGGCAGCGAGTCGACATAGCCTTTGATCATCCAGGAGTTGAAAGGAATTCCAGCTCCGATGTATACCAGAGATAATCCCAGAAGACTGTTGAGCCCGATCCAGCCGCCGGTTGCGGCACCCATGGACTGAAGCAAACGGAAGACGGCCACCATGCTCATTGCGGCCGGGAACATCTGGAGCAAAATCATCACCAGCAAACCGTTCTTGCGGCCGTGAAAGCGGAACCGCGAGAAAGCATACCCGGCCAGGGTAGTGACGACCAGGGCGACCGTCGTCGAGAGGAGCGAGACCAGCAGGGTGTTGCCCATCCATTCCAGGAAAGGCGTCTGGGTCAGCAGGGCCTGATAGTTTGCCAGCGTCCATTCGCCGAGGGGGGGCACCAGGTTTCGTGATACCAGAGTGGCTTTGCGGTTGATGGAGGCGAAAAACACCAGCATGGCGGGCATCAGTACGGCGCACAACACGATGGTCAGGGCAATCTGCCAGATCCAGAGGTTGAGTCGGCTTGGTCTCATCAGGCGTCCTCAAAGGCACCGGTCAGGCGGAAATTTACCGCTGAGAGCCCGGCAACGATCAAGAAAATAATAATGGCATAGGCGCAGGCCATGCCATATTGGAAAAGCCCGAAGGCCAACTTGTAGGAGTATGTGATCAGGATGTCGGTGGCGCCGGCGGTGCTGCCCGGGACTGCCGGCCCGCCGTTTGTCAACAGGTATATGGCGGTAAACTGGTTGAAGTTGAAGGCGAAGCTGGAGATTAGCACCGGTAAGAGCGCCGAACGGAGCATGGGTAGGGTGATCTGGAAGAACTGGCGGGGGGCAGGGGCCCCGTCCACTGAGGCCGATTCGTAAAGCTCGCGCGGAATTGACTGGAGGGCACCGAGGCAGACCGTCATCATGAACGGAAAGCCCAGCCAGACGTTCACGACCAGCACCGAGATGCGTGCCCAGAAAGGGTCGTCCAGCCAGCGGATGTTCAGCCCCAGAAGCACGTTCAGGGCTCCTTCATTGGAGTTGAGCAGGCCTTGCCACATCAGGACCGAGATAAAAGCCGGTATGGCCCATGGCACGATGAAGAGCGTGCGGTAGAGGTTTCGAAACCTGACCTCTGGTTTGTTCAATCCCATGGCCAGGAACAGGCCCAGGCCCAGACTGAGAATCACGGACCCGCCCGCCCAGATCAGCGTCCAACTGAGGACTCGGGCAAACTCGCGGACCTCGTCGCCGGTCAGGATGGTCACAAAATTGCGTAGTCCAACGAAACGGAAGTCGGAGTAGTGATAGAGAGAGAAGTTGGTGAAGGCCAGGTAGACCGAATAAAGATTGGGTAAAAGCGAGAGCAGGCTCATCAGAACAAGAGCCGGAGCGATGTAGGCATAGGGCAGCAACGTGCGGCGGTCGTTCACGACTTACTCCATCATCTGCCGAATGCGCTTTTGGATGCGCTGCCTGGTGAGCGGAAGTTGCACAGAAGGCTGAACCTCGCCCTTGGTGATCAGCTCGACCGTCTGCTTCATGTCCTCCCAGACCGCGCTGACAGCCGGGTGGTTGGGCATGGGGATACCGGCCTCCACCACTCGGGCAAAGGCCAGCAAATCGGGGCCAACTTGAAGGTCGCGGCCAGCCTCCTCGAGAGCCAGTCGGTTGGCGGGGGGTCTACCTGAGGCGAGGGCGATCTGGACCTGGGCTCGGGGTGTGGCCAGGAACCTGAGAAACTCGAGGGAAACCTGGCGGGCGATGGCCCGGTTGTTCAGCATGACCCCCTCGACTGTCACCAGACATGGAGCGGGATCTACATCGAGTCCGGGCACCGGCTCGATCACGTAGGGTACGCCCGCCTGGCGCAGGTCCTTCAAGAACCAGGGACCGTTGAGCGTCATGGCGGCTCGGCGCTCGAGGTACAGACTGCGAGCCAGGTCGGTCGTTGCGTCTGAGGGCACCAGGCCTTCGGCGGTCAGGCGACGCAAGAACTCTCCCGCCTGCTGGGCACCCGTTGTGTCCAGCCCCAGGTCCTCGGGATCGATTTGGCCCGCGCGGGTGCCGAACAGGTAAGCTCCGTGAGTGGCAAAGATAGGCCAGGTGAAATAGAGGTCTTTTAGTTCCCAGTATATTCCGTAGCGACCTGGTTGGGGAGGTAGCTCGTGGGCCAAGCGAACTAACTCTTCGAGGTTGGCGGGGCTCCTGGGCACTAATTCGGGGTTGCGAATGAGGGCCACACACTGGGCCACCAGAGGAACAGCGTAGAGCTGTCCCTGGAAGGTCATAGCTTCGATTGTGACCGGCAAGAATTGTTGACCAAATGAGTCCGAGCCAGAGAGGAGCTGGGGGTCCAGGGGCTCGAGCAGACCAGCGGTCTTCAAAATTCCCACCCAGTCCTGGGGCCCGATCAGGAGGTCGGGGCCCTGACCGGCCGGAGCGGCGATCAGGTACTTGTCACGCAGTCGCTGGAAAGGCACTTTGACCACGCGCACTTTCTTGCCACCGCTCTGGACCGAGAATTCGTTGGCCAGCTGGATCAGCGTGGGCAGTTCGGACTCAAATCCAGTCCATAAGATCACTTCGTCGGGACTGCGCTGACTCGGACTGCACCCTGGCCAGGCGACCAGCAGGCAGGCAGCCAGCAGGACAAGCCGCAGGGCACGCATGGCTGTGGGGTTTACCGCACGCTGGAGGGGTTCCTCCCGCGTGCGGGGCAGAGGAATTTGGCTCAAGTTCCCAGAAGGCCAAGACCCGCGTCCTGGTGCGATGCGAGGGAGGTTTCGAGGTGGCGTTTTCGCCTCAAGTCCTGGGTCAGGCCGAAGTTGTGTTGCTGCAGGGTATCGAGCAGGCAGCAGTGCTGGCTTACACTCCGGGCGAAACCCCGATCACGTTGGCAGCGGTGCGGGGCAAGGAGGTTGAAGAGCTTCTCTGGTGCGCTCAGGAGATGAACTTGCCCCTGGTGGACGTGCCTCTGGAGGAGTTCAGTCTCAGTCAGTTTCCCCTCGATCAGGAGATACCTGAGCCTGCGTACCGTGTGGTCGCTCAGTGCCTGGCCCTGATCCAGCGAGCTCGGCCGGGTCCGACTCCGGTGCGTTTGGTTCGTACTGTAGGAAAGCTCCCCACCGCTCTCAAGAAACGATTGGCATGCAAGGCCAATGAGGTGCTTGGCCAGCTCGAGGTGGCTCGGGTTGCCGTTCAGGTTGGCACCGACTCGGCCGACTTGAGTGAGGCCCTGCTCAAGCTTGCTCCGCGACTCGAGCTGGAGCTGGGAGTCATCTTATCGGACATCTCTCTGGCTGTTCTCCCCGAACTGGCAGAGGGGCATTATCGCGTCGCGCTGAGGGATGTGGTGGTCTCTCAGGGTAGCTTTGAACCCCAAAATCTTGAGCCCCTCGTTCGGGGCGTGGCCCGGGCGGTTGAGCAGAACGCATGGCGTTTGCTGGGATATCGCGAGACGGAAGCCTTGCTTGACAACCTGCGAAGAACTCACTCCGGGCTGGTCAAGGAGCTGTTCCCTCAGCGCTTCTCCATTACGTCCTTGCGCGTGATTCTTCGAAATCTACTCAGGGAAGGGCTCTCGATTCGGGACCTGTCTTCCATCCTCGAAGCTCTGGTCGAGTTCCGCGGTCATTCCCAGGATCCCGATCAACTCACAGAGTTCGTTCGCTCCAGCTTCTCCCATTTTTTATGCGCTAAGTTCAGCGACAGTGAGGGAGTGTTGCACGCCCTGATTCTCGAGCCCAGCGCCGAGCGCTCGGTTCTGGCCGGCCTGCGGGAATCAAGCTCGGCTCTCTGGCTGGACCTCGACCTGGATACCAGTCTGAAGATTCTTACCTCCGTTTCCCGAGGATTACAGCGTGCCAGTGAGGTTGGCGTTCCCGTGGTCGTTTTGTGCTCGCCCAGGCCTCGGCGATTCCTCCGGCGACTGCTCGAGCCTTCATTTCCCATGGTGGCCGTCCTGGCATACAGCGAGGTGGCTCCCCTGGCTGAAGTCCGCACTTTCGGGCTGATTGGTACTTAGGACCGATGGCAGTCCAACGCTACCAGCGCAATCAGTTTGTCTATCTCTTGATTCCCAGCGATTCGCACCGCGATCTGGGACTGTTTTTGATCTTTCTCGGTCTGGTCGGGACGGTGCCCGGCTTTTACATCATCAATCGACTCTTCTTACACTGGGCGGAATGGGACTGGCGGCTCGGAGGATTCGCCGGGCTGGCTTTGGTGGTCATGGGGATGGGCTTTCTCCTGGGGACTCGCAAGAGCTTCCGGGTTGGACAGGGCGAGATTCGCATGAAGGATGGCCTGTTTCGTCGGGTCCTGATTTATCGCTGGAAAGAAACGCCCCGCATTCGCATGAGATCGGTGGACGAAGATCGCGGTCTTAACCCGACCGAGGTGTTCGAGGTGCATCTGGTCGATGGCCACTATGACTATCTGCTCGATCGACGGCCCGGTCAACAAATGGAGAGTCGAACGCTGGCTGAGATGCTGGCCAAAGCGATCGGCTGCCCGGTGGTGGAGAAGAGCCGCGAGACCGGCGACATCGCTCTTGCGGCCAACGAGCTCGACCTCAGTTTTGTGGAGCGAGCCAAGCGCTATCCTGTGCTCCTCGGTCCGGCTCCCGACGAACCGGTGCCTGCAGCCGTGCAGGTCCGCCACGACGGTTCCACACTGGTTCTTGCCTGGAGCGCATTCAACAAGAACTTGCTGTCGGAGGTTCTGGTTTCTTTTTGCCTGCTGCTGGGGCTGGAGTTACTCCCCTTACACGGTCGAGAAGATGCACCCGCTCAATCGGTTATCGACATCATGCGCACCAGCGGCGACTACACAGGCCTTTATGCCCAACTCGGCCTGCTGGTAGCCGGGCTCTTGATCCTCAGCGGCCGGCGTCACGAGTTCCGGCTTGAGCCGACGCGGGTGGTATGGCGTCAGCGCGTCTGGGGCCTGACCACAAATTCGGCCATCATTCCTGCCGATGAGCTCGAGCAGATCTCGGTACGTGAGTCCTCTCGTGGTTCCTTCCTTCAGTTGATCTCAGATCGACTGATTATTACGCGGCGGCTGGTGGATACTCGCACGGCTGGCTGGCTGGCCAACACGGTCCGCCACTACTATGTGGACCCGAGTTCCTCTAAGAAAGAGTCTGGAGCAGGCCTGTAAGCCGGGTTCTGTGTCGCCGAAGCGACGGTGACCATCTATCTGGGCTGCCTGTTTCCAGGCAGCTCGAGCGACGTTCGTGAGGACCCTGACGGGCCGCCAGTGGCCGATGGGCCTGTCCTCGCCTGTCTTGCTCCGAACGGGGTTTACCTAGCCAGTGCGTCACCGCACTGCTGGTGGGCTCTTACCCCACCGTTGCACCCTTACCGACCGCCCGAAGGTGGCCGGCGGTCATCATTTCTGTGGCACTTTCCTGAGGGTCGCCCCTACTGGGAGTTACCCAGCGCCCTGCCCTGCGGAGCCCGGACTTTCCTCAGCCGCTCCCGCGGCCGCGGTCACCCGGCCTGCTCCAGACCTGGACGAGCCTACCATGATGGGCCGGCGTGGGTCAATGAAGCGGCTTGGATCAATTCGTTTGTCCGCGCACTCGCAGGCTTTCGGTACGGTCGATGGCGTTCAACGTGCCGGTAATGATGTAACGTCCTGACTTGACCGGGTTCCCGGCCGAATCGGTCTGGTCCCACATGGCTGAGAAGACCTTCTTCTCGCCCGGGGGAACGATGATGGCATGGGGCTTGGGTTGGGGAACATTCTTGGCGGAGTACTTCCAGACATCCATCGGGACGTCCACGAATAGCATGTTGACCTCGCGCTGGATAATGAAGTCAAACTCCAGGCTGTCGGCGAACTGTAAGGTTACGGCCTTGTCACTCATGTTCTGGACCGAGAGCTGGACTTTGATCGGCTCCCCTCGGCTGAACGTGGCACGTTCGATCTCCAGCTTGTAAAACAGTCCATTAGCTTCGTGGCCGGCGGAAACGCCCAGGTCGCTCTGTCGGGCCCACACCAGGTAGCGTAAGATCAGAATGAATAAGACGAAGACGACCGCCAGAATGGCGATGAAGTAGTGTACCTGGTGCTTTGTATTCTGAGGGATGCGCCTCTTGAGGCGAACTTTCTTTTCCGCCATTTGCCACCCTCGTTGTCAGAGTGCGCCTCGATGATGCATAATGGGAGCATCCGCAGGTTTGCAGTTTTGTGGCTGTTCCACGGTTGCTCGGAGGGTTCCTCCCCCCGGACACGTGAGGAGGAGATTGATGTTCAGGATCTTTTTGTTGACCCTGTTCCTGGGAATGACCGCTCTGGCCAGTCCTGGCACGGGAATGGTGGTCAAGAGCGGCGGCAGCGAGGTGACGCTCAACCGGGGTAGCCAGGACGGCCTGGCTCCGGGGACCCGTTATCTGGTGTATCGGAACGGACAGCCGGTGGGTGAGGTCGAGGTTACCCTGGTAGACCAGTACCAGTCTGCCGGTCGGCTGCTGAGCGGGTCGGCTCAGGTGGGGGATGTTTTACGTGCCGCCTCCGTTGGAGGACCACCAGAGACATCGGAGAGCGAGCCTGTGCAGACAGCCTACTCCGCCGAGCAGCTCCAACGGTATGAAGAACGCTATCGAGACAAGTTCCGTGGGCGAACAGCCAGGCGCTCTTTTACGGCCGTATCTCAAACACCCCGGACCGATTCGGGCATGGACGCCATGATGTGGATGAACATTGCTACCCTGGCCATAACAAGCTTCGGTCCCTACGGTTTTACCGGCAGTCCACAGATCATTGCCTCCACGGTAGCCGACTCAGTGGCCACCAACGTCTGGATGGGCGATTACTATCAAGATGCCGAGGTGGAGATCACCTTGACGAACTGGGACGAGCCTTTGATGGACAGTTTCTCCGACTACACCGCCTATCGGGAGGCTCGTGGCAACCTCCAGCAAATGGCGGCAGTGAAGTCCATACTTTACTCTCAGAAGGGGCTTGATCAAAACCAGGTGGTTGAAGTAAAGGTCCGCAACACCGGGCCTGTCATCGCCCAACTCGCACCCTTCAACTTTCACATCTTTCTGCTCGTAGACGGTCAGCGGGTTCAGTGCCAGCGTTATGACCAGATCCTCGATAAAGCCCTCAATCCTGGCGAGGAGGTCCTTGGTTTCGTCTATTTTCCGCGTATCGAGGGGTCCAGGACCACCCGCATCGCTCTGGAGGACATTCTCGGTAATAGCGAGGAGATTGGATTCGGGCGTTGAGTCGTTCAATGAATGTTACCGTTTCGCCCGCCTGGTTGCGACGTTCGACCGGATCGGCTAAACTGCCTCTGGCCCGGTCGTAGATCGGGAAAGGATTTTCGATCTTTTCTAGAATATCCTTCAACAAGGTCGAGTCTGTTAAGCGCTGCAGAGCCATTTCCTTTGGCCCAGCTCTCGGGAGGAGAATGCCGTGATGAAGTCTTGGAAGCACTCCGTGGTGGCCCTGTCGGCCGCGATGACCCTGATTCTTCCAGCCTGGGGAGACCCGACTGGCCCGGGTGCCCGCCTGGCCCAGGCCAGCAAAGGGGCCCCCAGCGGGGCATTGCACGTTTCTATCTGGTATAGCCTGGCTCCCGGCGAGGCTGCAGTCTTTCAGCGCCTGCTCAACGATTATGACCAGAAGAACCCGTATGTAGAGATCGAAGGAAAGAATTTCCCCAACTCGGCCACCCTCTACCGTGAGTTGACTTCCGGGAGCACCCACCCCACGATGGCCCTGATGGAGACCAGTTGGCTGTCCGCGGTCCAGGCTCGGGGACAGTTGATGCCGCTCGAGCAATGGATGCCCAAGGAGCAGTTCCTCTTCAATTGGAGTGTGAAGGGGAACAACTACTTGCCGCTCTGGAACGCTGTGCAGGTCGGTGGCGTGCAGATGGCCATGCCGTTCTGCTACACGACTCGGGCACTGATTTACAATCCTGAGGTGCTGCAGACAGCCGGAGTCAAATTCGCTCCGGCCACCTGGGAGCAGGTGGCCCAGGCGGCTCAAAAAATCAGCCAGAGTGGCGCCGGAATCGGTTTCACATTGGCAGCAAACGCCAGCCCGGAGCATCTTTGTCGTAACCTTCAGATCATGTGCTGGCAGACGGGCGGCGACCTTGCGACCGCCCACGGGGTCAGCCCGAGTTTGGACGGGGCGAACAAGGCTCTGGCCTATCTGCACGACCTGACCGTTGCCAAGAAGGCAGCCATGGCGGACCCAACCTCTCCTGACGGAGTGGGGATGACGATTGGTACCGTTGAGGACTACCTGACCCTTCGTGCCCGAGGCGTGAACGTACGCACGGCCGCAATTCCCGGGGTTGATAAGAGTAAGCGGACGACGGAGGCCCAGGTTTGGGCTCTGGGAATGTTTGCCGTCGACCCGGCCCAGCTCTATAAGGTCCGCGACGTGGCCTTCTATGTCCTCGACTTCCAGCAGCAGCTGAAATGGGCTGAGGAGACCCCTTTCCTGGCAGCACATGTCAAGGTCTTTGACAACCCGTTCTATCGCCAGGCGCGTCTGGCCGATCACAATAATCTGCGCGTTTTTGTCAACGTCCTGGGATCGGCTCGCATGGTGGATACCTCCGGCAACGCCCTGCCGACCCTCGAGCGCCTGGGTAAGCAATTACCCTCGGTCATCAAGGGGGAGAAGAGTGCGCAGGAGGTTCTGAAGTAGCTCCAGCACGGCTGGGAAGGACTCCCCAACCCGGCTCAGAACCGTTCCTGCCTTATGTTCTCCCTCTTTGAAATACTGGGGCTGGCCCTGATTCGGTTCTTCGAGTATGTGGGCAACCTGGTTCTGCTGCTCGTGGAGGCTGTTGGTTTTCTCCTGCGCGGGGCTCTTCGGGTGAACTTGACGATCCAACAGATGGCCTTTCTGGGCGTCAACTCAGTTGGAATCGTGATCATGACAACCACCTTTGCCGGCATGGTCATGTCGCTGCAGTTGGCCCACATTGCCGTTCGCTACGGGGTGTCCAACGTTGTTGGAGGAGGAGTCGCCCTGGCCATGTGCCGCGAGCTCGGTCCGATGCTGACCGCAGTGGTAGTGGCCGGGCGGGCCGGAGCGGCCATTACGGCTGAAATTGGAACCATGAAGGTAACGGAGCAGATCAGCGCTCTGATCACCATGGCCGTTAACCCGGTCGGCTATCTGGTCGTTCCGCGCTTCGTCGCGCTGCTCGTCATGATGCCGATCCTGACCCTCTTTTCAAACCTTTCCGGGGTGGTGGGTGGCGCGGTGGTGGCCATGCAATCCGCCGGAGTCCCCTACGAAGCTTTTTTCGACTCGATCACCCGTATGGTTGATATGGACGATGTTTTTCGAGGTTTATTTAAGGCGATGATTTTTGGTATGGAGGTCTGCCTGGTGGCCTGCTATCAGGGATTGAACACTCCTCGGGGAGCGGCCGGTGTTGGCCAGGCGACCACGGGTTCCGTCGTGGTGGCGATGATCATCATCTTTATCACCAATTACTTTATGTCCGCCTGGCTGTTTCCGGTCCACTGATGAGCACCAGTACTCCCGTTACCGGCCCTCGGACACCGCTCGTCGATCCCTCGATCGTGGCTCGGAACCTCACCGTCGCCTTCAGCGGGCGAGAGATTCTGTCTAATGTGTCTTTTGAGGTGCCTCGAGGCCAGACACTGGCTGTCATGGGGCTGTCTGGAGTGGGAAAGAGTACCACGTTGCGTTGCCTGGTCGGTTTGCAGACGCCAACCTCGGGCACGGTTCTGGTGAATGGGCGGGACATTTCCGAACTGCGCCCCAACGAATGGAACGAGCTTCGACTGCGGGTTGGTATGGTCTTTCAAATGCCGGCCCTGTTTGATTCTATGACCGTGGGCGAGAACATCGCTTTCGGTTTGCGCGAGCACACCCGGCTGAGCGAAGAGGAAATCGCTCGCATCGTCAGCGAGAAACTTGCTATCGTCGATCTGGAGGGAGTGGAGCATCTTTATCCCAATCAACTTTCCGGCGGCATGCAGAAACGCGCCAGTCTGGCCCGGACCATCGCCACCGACCCCGACATCATTCTGTACGATGAGCCAACAACGGGGTTGGATCCGATCATCACGACGGTGATCAGCGACCTCATTCTCGATGTCCAGAAACGCATGCACGCGACCTGCGTGGTGGTCACTCATGACCTGCGGGGAGCTTTGATGGTGGGCCATCGCATTTGCATGCTTCATGAGGGAAAGATCGTCTGGATCGGAACGGCCCAGGAGTTCACGACTACAACCAACGAGTTTATCGCACAATTTCGGGACGGAAAGGTGCAGGGGCCGATTCGTGTTGCGTGACCGCAGACCGCGTAGACTTTGTCGCGCGACCCGGGCCGCATCACTTTGGGAGCGGTTCGAAACAGGTTTCTCACCGCACGTTGCGTGGCCCGGCCCACGCGGCAAAGGGTAGGAGGATTGGATGGACATCAACCCGGCAGCGAGAGTAGGAATGATCGCGGTCCTTGCGGCCCTGATCCTGGGCCTTATCTACGCGCAGATCGGAAAGACCGGGGGAGATGCCGGCAAGGAATACGTGGTGCGCTTCGAGGAGGTCGCTGGACTGCAGAATCGGGCTCCCGTGCAGTTGGCCGGCGTGAAGGTCGGGTATGTGGCCAATCTCGAACTGACCGATCAGAACGATGTGCTCGTGCACATCCTGGTGACCCGCCCGGACGTCGTGCTCTTTCCCTCCAAAGAGACGGGCTATGTCTACACTGTTACGGGCAATCTGATGGGGGACAAGTGGCTCGAGATCCAGCCTGGCCCGGTTCCCGTTAATGCCAAGCCGCTGGCCGAGAATCAGGAGGTTCAGGGCGTGACCCCGGTGACGCTCGACGACCTGGCCCGAGAGGGTAGCGAGGTTATGGGAGAGTTTCGCAAGTCGGTCGAGGCTCTCAACTCGCTGGTGGCCGATCCGCGGTTCCAGAACGACATCAAGATCACTATGTCCAACTTCAAGGACATTTCGGGCAATCTCAAGGGCGCCAGCAAGGACGCCAGGGTGCTTGTGGCCTCTCTGAACGGGCGAGTAGAGAGGCTGGGTACTGCTGTTGAGACGGTCGTGGCGCACGTCGACGAGACGGTGCTTGGCTTCAAGGGTGACGCCCAGGTCGTAGGTTCCAATTTGCGCGGATTTTCTTCCGATCTGCGCTCTGTGGTCGCCAGCAACCGGGGCAACATCGATACCATCGTCATGAACCTTCGCCAAACTTCGATCACTCTCAAGAAGACCATGAGCTCGCTGGAGGGCCTGGCCTCCAACGAAGATCTGAAGGCTGACGTCCTGGCCACCGTGTCCAACCTGCGCAACATGAGTGAGCAGGTGGCCGGCATCGCCAGTGACATACGCTCGATCACCGCTGATCCCAAAGTGCAAGAAGACCTGCGCGATACTATCAAAAATGCCAAGGAAGCCAGCGCGGGGGCCAAGGAGCTGGTGGGCCGCTTCAAGGGACTGACCGAGGGCACAAGCGGAAGGCTTGGTCAGATCGATGTCGAGCAGGAGTTTTGGACCAACGACGGTCAGTCGTTTACCAACCTCAATGCCATGCTCTTTCCGGATGGGCCCTGGTCGGTTAAAGTGGGCGTGGATGCTCTCGGACGAACGAATCTGGTCAACGTCCAGGGCTCCAAAAACTTCAGCGATGCGCGTTATCGACTGCGCGGCGGCGTGATTCGCTCTCAGTTCGGCGTGGGGGCCGATGCACGGCTGTTTGATAAGCGCGTTGAGCTGAGCATGGATGCTTACAACACGCGGAATCCGCAACTTGACCTCACCGGGAAGGTGCTCTTCCCGGGTGATTTTTACATCTTGGGCGGGGTGCGCGACGTGACCGAACGCACCAGGATCCCGATGGTGGGAGCAGGAAAACGCTTCTAGATCGGGTATATCACATGTCCTGAGGTCATCGACCAGGTGTTTGACAGAATTTTCCGGTCCTGGTAAAATCGGGAAGTTTTTCCAAACAGCCGTGCGGGGGAACATTCTGTCAAGCCCATGAATCGGGGTGAGACGTGCAGGAAGGAGGGAAGAAGCAGATGGAGACCCGGGTCAACCAAGACGAGTCCATTGATTCTGCCCTGAAGAGATTCCGCCGTCAGTGCCAGCGCGATGGAGTTCTCGCCGAGATCAAGAAGCGGGAGTACTACGAGAAGCCCAGCGTTAAGCGCAAGAAGAAGGCTCTCGCCGCGCGCCGCCGTCGTTCCTGATCGAACTAAGGCGACACGGAAGGTGAAAAAAAGCCGCGTCTGGGCAAGTCAGGCGCGGTTTTTGTTTTCAGTCCTGGTAAACCCTGGGCACGACCGGTGGAATGCGGGTGACCACTTCGTAGTTGATGGTGCCGGTCCAGCCAGCCACTACCTCTGCTGAAATGCGCTGCTCGCCCTGACGACCGATCAGTACCACTTCGTCGCCTGGAGCTGCTTGCGGGACATCAGTCACGTCCACCATGGTCATGTTCATGCAGACGCGCCCAACGACTCGCGCGCGCTGGCCTCGGATCAGGACCTCACCGCAATTTGAGAGTCCACGATCATAGCCCTCGGCGTAGCCCAGAGGCAGGATGGCCAGCCGGGTCGGCCGCTGGGTGCGGAACGTGCAGCCGTAGCCAATCGAAGCCCCCTGGGGTACATCCTTTACCTGGACCGCCACCGTCTTGAAACTGAGGGCCGGTCGCAGGAAGTCTTCGCGGACCTTGTCCCCGGCCGAGAATTGGCGGTTGAGTGCGTGCAGCAGGTCTTGCCCGCCCGAAAGGAGCAGGAGGCGGGTTTCCTCTGCCGGCCACAGCCCGTAGAGCGTGATCCCGGCCCGAACCAGGTCAAAGCGGGTGGCTTCCAGCAGAAGCCCGGCGGCGCTGGCGGCGATGTGGCGAACTCGGGGGCGAAATCCCTGGGCCTCCAGCTCCTTCAGGCACGCCTGGAAGCGTTGATACTGAAGTAACGTGTAGCTCTGATCCAACCCTTCGGCGTCGGCCAGATGGCTGTAGACCCCCTCGAGCTCGAGGTTGGGCAGAGACATGACCGCCCGGGCGAACTCCAGCGCCTGCTCTGCGGGCACGCTCAGGCGAGAGAGCCCGGTGTCCACTTTCAGGTGAACTCGGGCAGATTTGCCCAGGGTCCTGGCCCGGGCCGACAGGTGCCGGGCCAGATTGAGCTCGTGTACGGGGAGCGACAGGTCGGCCTGCAAGGCCCGGTCCATCTCGCTCTCGATGACCGGCCCGAGCACAACGATCGGTTTCATGAGACCCGCCTGGCGAAGCTTCAGGCCTTCCTGGGCGGTGACCACCCCCAGCCCCCAGGCACCCTCTTCGACGGCCACTCTGGCCACGGGAAGAAGGCCGTGTCCGTAAGCCTCGCTTTTGACCACGGCCAGGATGCTGGTGGGGCGGATACGCTCCTGGAGCCTCCGGAAGTTATGCCGGATGGCTCCCAGGTCAACTTCTACCCAGTACTTGTGTTCGCTCACCCCTCCTGGCGTGGCCGCAGCAGCGGGAACAGGATGACGTCGCGAATGGAGGGTTTGCCGGTCAGGAGCATGATCATTCGGTCGATGCCGATGCCCAGACCTCCGGTGGGTGGCATGCCGTACTCCAGGGCGGTCAGGAAGTCCTCGTCCAGCGGGTGGGCCTCCTCGTCCACGTCTTTGAGCGCTTGCTGCTCTTCGAAGCGTACCCGCTGGTCGTCGGGATCGTTCAATTCGGAGAAGGCGTTGGCGATCTCCGAGCCGCAGCAGAAGAGCTCGAAACGATAAGTGAGGCCGGGGTCCTCGGTCTGGCGCTTGGCCAGCGGCGAAAGCTCTACCGGATAGTCGAGCACGAACGTCGGCTGGATCAGGTGGTCTTGCACGGTGGCTTCGAAGATCTTGTCCATGGCGTGGCCGGGCGAGGTCTTGACGGGCAGGTGCACTTCGAACCGCTCGGCCAGCTCGCGGCGTCTCTTCTCGTCGCGCAACTCATGCACGCCGGCTCCGGCGTGCTCCTTGAGCAACTCGTCCATGGTCGCCCGTCGGAAGGGTGGCTTGAGCGAGATCGAGTGGCCGGAGAACTCGACGTCGTGCGTGCCCAGCACCTCCCGGCAGGCGCAGTCGATGATGCCTTCGGTGATCTCCATCATCCCGTGGTAATCGGAGTAGGCCTGGTAGAGCTCGAGCATGGTGAACTCCGGGTTGTGGCGCGTGGAGATGCCCTCGTTGCGGAAGATGCGCCCGATCTCGTAGACTTTCTCGAGGCCTCCCACAATGCACCGTTTGAGGTAAAGCTCGGTGGCGATGCGCAGGTAGAGCTGCAGGTCGAGCGCATTGTGATGGGTGATGAACGGACGCGCCGCGGCCCCGCCCGCCAGCGTGGTCATGGTTGGGGTCTCCACCTCGAAGAAGCCCAGATCGTCGAGGTAACGGCGAATGGCCGAAAGGATGCGGCTGCGCTGGATGAAGGTTTGGCGCACCTCGGCATTGTGGAGCAGGTCGGCGTAGCGCTGCCGATACTTGAGCTCGACGTTGCGCAGGCCCTTCCACTTGTCGGGTGGGGGTCGGAGGGCCTTGGACAATACGCGCCAACTGGTGACCTGGAGAGACAGCTCGCCACGGCGGGTGCGAAAGACACTGCCCTCGACCCCCAGCACATCTCCCAGATCGACCTTCTTGAGGAGCTCGTAGCTGTCGGCTAAAAGGTCGATCTTAAAGTAGAGCTGGAGCTTTCCGGTGACGTCCACCAGATCCCAGAACATGACCTTGCCCTGCCCTCGCTGGGAGGCGATTCGGCCGGCCAATCGGGCCTCTCCTCCATGCTGGTCAGGCTCCAGGTTGGCATAACGTTGCTGGACCTCTGCAACGGTTGCGGAACGGTCAAATCGCTCGCCGTAGGGGTCCATTCCGGCAGCCCGGAGCGCTTCCAGGTTGGCCCGGCGGACCCGTTGATGCTCGCTGTCGTCTTCCTCGGTGGGCGTGGTTGTTTCTTCTTCGGACATCCGCCTGCATTTCCAAGTGTTGGCGGGGTTTCCTGTTTGTCTCTCGGCACGGATCAAGAGGCCGAGGACCGGACCTCCCTCAGCTCGACGACCCTCGGTTTCAGGCCCAACCTGGCGATCAGCTCGGCATAGTCTCCCCCCAGGGCCACCAGGGCTGCCTCGAGCACGTTGGTCCCGAACGAGCGACCACTCAACTCCGGAGTCGTGGTCACCAGCCAGCGAACTCCCCGCTGGCGCAACTCCTCCATGTCCCGGGTCGTGACCGTATTGGTCAGTATCGTCTTTCCCTCCAACCGGTCGGGCATGCGCCGACGAATGAAGTGGAAGTCGCCAGCCAGCACATCGGCTTCCCGGTAGTACGGATCAGTCAGACTATCCGGCCTGATCTCGGATTGTTTTCTTCCGATCGGGTAGACCAGGCTGATGGGCAGCTTGCAGATTTCCGGCAGGAGCTTGCGGGCGTAGTTCTCCAACTCGTTCAGGCTGGTGATCGGCTTGTCCACCCCCAGCGTGAAGATCATATCCCCAAATACCAGTCGGGCTCCGGCCTGTTGCAGGGCTTCGGCCATCCCAAAGCGATCCAGGGCGCAGACCATGAGTGTCTTCTGCCCCGCAAGGGGGACCCGGCCGTCACTCACCAGCCAGTTCACCGCCGAGCGCTCAAGGGTATCCTTCAGTCCACTGCCATCCACCACCGGGGTCTTCTTGACCGCCTGCATGAGCCGCAGGCCGTCTCGCAGTGTGTAGGTCTCCCGGCGGGTGCGCAGGTAGACATCGATGCCTCCCAGGCCAATCGCGTCCACGGTGCCATCCAGCTCTTGAAGCAGGGTACGGGCCCGGTCCAGATCGCCGTCGGTGCCCACGCGGCGCAGCCAGAAGCGCTCGCCCAGAAACTCGGTTTCAGCTTCGTGGTCGCGTTCCGAGCTGCCCAGGCTGACGCTGACAATTCGCCGCAGGCTCACCCCCCCAGCACGACCATTCCGCGCCGCCGGGCCTTCTGTCGCTCATAGCGCACCTCGTCGATCTTCTCGCGGGTCACGGGTTGATCGAAGGCTCGGAAGCCCGCCAGTCGGAACCCGTGTTTGCGTGCCAGGGCGGCGATCTCCTCCACTCGCTCGAAGGCCAGGCCTCGTCCGATGCTGTAGTCCTCCGAGCGCCCCTCCAGGGTGAGGGTCATGGTTTCGGCCATGCAGGCCAGGCAGAGTCCAGGCGGGTAGCCGAAGTCGAAGTTGAACTCGGGGTTGCCGGGAGCCTCCACCACCCCACCCTCGATAACCAGAACGTCGGGACGAGCCCGCGCTACCTCGCGACATACATCATGGGGCACGGCAACGTCGCACACGATAGCCCCCGGCTTGAGAGAGTGGGGCGTGATGATGCCTCCCCCGGAGGAAGTGGCGCTGATGACGATGTCGGCCGCCATCAGGCCCCGCTCAAGATCGGTTTCCAGCCCCACCGCCGCTCGGCTCTCCCGGTGGATCCTCTCCGCCAGGTGCTGCAGGCGTGACTTGGATCGGGCCACTAGAACCAGGCGGCTTACCTGACGGGCGAGGATGCGAGCGCATACGCTTCCGATTGAGCCCGTGGCGCCGACCACCGCCACACTCGCCTCTCGAACGTCCAGTTCGAGCGTGCGAGCAGCTTCCAGGGTTCCGGCGATGGCCGTGCTCACAGTATAGGAGTTGCCACTGGTCACCCCCACGCGCAGGTCATCGGCTACGATGCGGCCGGCTCCGCCCACCACGGAGGTGTATCCTCCCAAACCGACCATCGAGGCCCCCAGCTCCTGGCCCAGCCGGGCTCCCTCCAGAACGCGTCGCTCCACCTCGCCGCGCTGCAGCTGAAGGAACTGAGCCGGGAGCAAGGGGATGCACACAAAATTTCCAAGGATCTCTTCACCGGTGGCCGCCGAACGCACTCCCGTAACGGTGGAGGCCTGGTAGGGGGGCATCCACTCCAGAATCTTGGCTACCAGAGCCTCGCGCTTGCCGGCCGCGCGAGGGGCATAGCGCACCACGTCCTGGATGCCAAGAGGGTGGATCAAGAAGGCGAAGCGATTCACGGTATCGATCCTTCGATGCGGCTTTTCATCCCCTGCAGCATCATCTGGGAGTTTTCACCCACTTTTTCATGCAGAGTAGGCCCGATGAGGGCCGTCAGCTCGGGGATGCCGAAATCGTAGTCCACTCCCAGCACCACCTCGGTGCCGATGTCGGTCGGTCGGAAGGTCCAGGAGCCCTCGAACTTGTCCAGGTCGCCCTCTACCAGGCGGTAGTCAATACGGTGGTTCTGATCATCGAAAATGTCCTTCTCGGTCCACAGGATGGGAGTGCCCTCGACGCTTGTCACCCACTCGGTCAGGGTGGTGTTGCCCTCGCGCGAGATGACTTTAACGCTCTTCACATCGGGCATGAACTCGGGATACCGCTCCATGTCCTTGGCCAGGGCGTAAACCGATTCGATGTCGCCGGAGATTACGATGCTACGTTCCACGTAGGGCATTTCAGCGGTCCTTGCCGGCGAATCGCTCAGAAGTGCGGCGGGCTGCCTCGCGGAAGGCGACCAGGCAGCGGTCGACTTCCTCCGGGCTGACCGTCAGTGGGGGCTCGAAGCGGATGACCCGGGGCTGGTTGAGAGTGTGGACTGCGATCACGCGCTGGCGGGCCATCTCCAGAATGAAGCTACCGCCGAAAGCCTCTTCATGCAGCTCCACTCCCAGCATCAAGCCCAGACCACGCACCTGGCTGATCAGCCAGGGATAGTCTGACCAGACGGCCTGCAGTCCGGTCGTCAGGCGCTTCCCCAACTCGAAGGCACGCTCGCTCAGCCGGTCCCTGCGAAGAACCGTCAGGGTGGCCAGGGCGGCCGCACAGGCCAGCGGGTTCCCACCAAAGGTGCTGGTGTGGAGGAGGGGCCGGCCCTTGAAAGCGTGCCAGACTTCAGGTGTTCCTACGAAAGCGCCGATGGGCATCACCCCTCCGCCCAGGGCCTTGGCCAGTACCAAGATGTCGGGCTCAACTCCCCAGTGCTCCACTGCAAACATTCGTCCCGTGCGACCCAGTCCCGTCTGCACCTCGTCGGCAATGAGCAGGGCTCCCCGCTGGCTGCATAGGTCGCGGGCACCGGCCAGGTAGCCCTCCGGGGCCACATGGATCCCTCCTTCGCCCTGCACGGGCTCGAGGATGACGGCCGCCGTCTGGTCGGTGACCGCTGCTTGCAGGGCAGCCAGGTCGCCGAAGGGGACGTGGCTGACTCCGGGGATGAGCGGCTCGAACGGATCGCGATACGTCCTGCGACCGGAAACCGAAAGGCTGCCCATGCTCTTGCCATGGTAGGCTTGCTCGGCCGCCACAAAGCCGGGTCGGGAGGTGTGCAGCCGGGCCAGCTTAAGCGCTCCCTCGACGGCTTCGGTACCCGAGTTGGCGAAGAAGCTGTATTGCAGGCGACCGGGCGCTACCTCGGCCAGGACCTGGGCCAGGCGAGCCTGGAGCGGGTTAAGGAAGACCCGGGCCGAGAGAGGCATGGCAGCAAGCTGGGCCTGAACGGCCGCTATCACTTCGGGGTGCCGATGGCCCAGGTTGAAAACCCCATAGCCGCCGGCGAAGTCGAGATATTCTTCCCCCTGGTGGTCGCGGACCAGTGTGCCCAAGGCACTTTGCTCCATCGTGCCGAGCCCGCTGAACTTGATGAGGCGGGCCAGGTCAGGGCTCAGATGCTCGCGGTACAGCCTCGAGATCTCGTGGATGTCCAGCCAGGGACTATGGGAAGCCACTTCTAGCGTCACGGGGTTCGCCGCCTTCGTCGAGCGGTCGGGTGACTCCTGGCTGCTCAGCTGACGTTGCGCCGGTACAACAGGCGGATCCCCTCCAGCACCAGGTCACTCTCCACTACGCTGATGGTGCGTGACAAACCAGAGACCAGGGGGGCGAGGCCCCCTGTGGCCCCAACTTTGAGGTCGGGCAGCTCCAGGTACTCGCGGATACGGTCTACCAAGCCGTCGATCATGGCCACGTGACCGAGCACCAACCCGGCCTGGAGGCTGTGCACGGTGTTGGTCCCGAAGGGCCGGGGAGGGGGCTCCATGCGGATGCCTGGAAGGTGGGGGGCCCGACGGTTGATTGCGTCCACCGAGATATCCAGTCCGGGAGCGATGACTGTGCCCAGAAAGGCGGCCTCCGAGGAAATGACCGAGAGCGTGGTGGCCGTGCCCAGGTCGACCACCACCACGGGCAAGCCCCAACGCTCCCGGGCCGCCACCGCGCCGGCGATCAGGTCGGCGCCGACCTCAGCGGGTCGGTCGACCTGCAGGGTCAGCCCGAGCTCCAACCGGGAACTGACGAACCTGGGATGGTGGCCGAGGTAGCGCTGGCACGACTCCTCGATGCGGGTGGCCAGCTCGGGGACGACGTTGGAGACGCCTACCCCTTCAACCTGGTCGGGGGTAGACCCGGTCTGGGCCAGCAAGTTTTTCAGCAACAATCCATATTCGTCGGCGGTCTGCTGGCGGTTGGTGTGTAGCCGGTAGCTGTAGGCCAGCTTCTCGCCGCGGTAGAGTCCCAGAACCAGATTGGTATTGCCGATGTCGAGCACCATCAAGAGGCTCAAACGAGTTTACCTGCGCTTTCTTCTGCGTTGGCTGTAGACCAGGACGACGACGGGGAAGGCGACCATTTCGGCTGTGATCCACTCGGCCGAACCGTGCAATAGGGCCATCGGGGCCAACTCTTGGAGGGTGTTGTGGCCTCGCAAGATGGCCACCACACAGACTCCGATGGTATTGGTCCAGGAACCGGCCGTCACGGCCACCAGGGCCGCCAGGCTGTTGCGGGCGCTGGAGCGGGCTCGGAGCTCTCGGACCAGTGCGAAGGTGGCCGCCGTTACCGGACCGATCAACAGGCGAGGCAACAACTGAACGACAGGATCGGTCGGATCGTAATGGAGCAAGCAGACAGCTCCGAAAACCAGACCGACCAGGCCGCCGGCCACGGGGCCGTCCAGGATGGCAGCTAGAATCACGGGGATGTGCAGGAACGTGAAGGCGCTGCCGGGATCGTCGGCCACCTCCAGAAATCCCAGACCGCTCACCCCCAGGACGACGGTCACCAGCAGCATGGTAGCGGTGGTTGTGAACCGTTTCATGAAGCCCTGGAGCGCTTCGGGGCCTGCGGCGGGGTTCTCCTCCTGCCAGGGCGATGGGGCGATCAGACTCAGGTGCCGTTCAGGGGCTCTTCTGGCGTCTCGTCCTCTTCGTCCTCTTCGGCCGGGGCATCGTCCTCGCGCTGGTGGTGCATGGCCTCCAGGAAAGCCTCGTCGAATTCGCTGACCAGGTCGCGCATGTTCAGCAGGGCCATGCGCAGTCCGGCCAACTCATCAAACAGGCTCTCCTCCGACTCGCCCGTCAGGCGAGGCAGCACTTCGGTGTAGAGATGCTTGGCCAGCACCATGACCTCAGCGATGCGATAGGCGACCGCCTCGCGGTCGCCGGGGCGCAGGCAGTCCTCCTCCTTCATGCGACCGAAGAGACTCCTGGTAATCATGACTTCCGGTTCCACGGTTACTGTCCTACGAAGAGCGTCTGGGCCGTCTCCAGGCTCCACAGCGCAAAGCCGGGCCAGAGGCCGAGTATCAGGCTGGCGGCGGTGCCGATGACCAGCACCACTTTTACTCCCAGCTTGACCCGAATAGGCGGACTATCCGGGGTTGGGGGGTCAAAGTAGGCGGTGCGCAGCACCCCAAAGTAGTAATACAGGCTGATTACGGAGTTGACAACGCCGACCACGACCAACCAGGGCATGCCAGCCGAGTAGATGGCCCGGAAGAGGTAGAATTTTCCGACAAAGCCGGCCAACGGGGGAACTCCGGCCAGGGACATGAAGCTGACCAGCAGCACGAAGGCCACGAATGGACTGCGTTGAGCCAGGCCAGCCAGCTCGCTGCGCTGGTAGGAGCTGTTGGCGGGCAGGCAGGCCAGCAGGGCTGCCCAACTGGTCAGATTGGTCAGGCAGTAGACCCAGAGATAAAACAGGGTGGCTCCTGCCGCCATGCTTCCGGTCGGGCCGCCGGCAGCGGTCACACCGATCAGCAGGTAGCCGACCTGGGCGATACCGGAGTAGGCCAGGATGCGCTTGAGACTCAACTGAGGCAGGGCCATCAGGTTGCCCAGGCACATCGACAGCAAGGACAGCACGGCGAATACCAGCATCCAGCCGTCGGCCAGGCTCACCCGCAAAAGGTCGCTCTCCAGGTCGAGGTCGGTCCAGAACAGGCGCAGGCAGAAGCCGATGATGACGGCTTTAGGCGCTGAGGAAAGGTAGGCCACCACTGTGGGAGGAGCGCCCTCGTAGACGTCAGGGGCCCACATATGGAAAGGAGCGGCAGCCATTTTGAAGGCCAGGCCGGCCAGGATCATGAGCACCCCGACCAGCAGGGCATGAGGCATGCTGGCAACTTCGGCAAAGCGCCCGGGGAATTCGCTGAAATAGGTAGTGCCGAGGCTGCCGTAAACCCAGCTGATGCCGAAAAGCATCAGGGCTGAGGAGACCGACCCGGCCAGAAAATACTTCAAACCGGCCTCGGCCGATTCGGAGCGGTAGCGTCGAATGGCGGCAAGTGCGTAGAGAGGAATCGAGAACATCTCGAAGGCGATGAAGAAGGTTAAGAACTCGTTGGCGGAGACGGCTATCATCATGCCTAGCCCCGCGAAGGCTATCAGGCTGTAGTATTCACCTGTGTTGGAGCGCTCCTCGTCAAACGAATCTTCCGACAGCCAGACGGCCAGGGCTGTTAGCAGCCCGATCAGGGCTTTCAGGGAGAGCGCCAGGCTATCCACCACGTAGGATGAGGGAGCCAACTCCAGCTCGGGGGCCGGTTGGCGGGTGAACATGTAGATCGGCAGAGGGCTGGTCATTAGGGCCAGGCTGCAAAAAATCGCTGCCAGGCTGGATACCCAGACCACCATTCGAATCTCGCGCATGGAACGCTGGCTCATGTCAATCACCAGGGCCGACAGAGCGGCCAGCAACAGACAGAGCTCAGGCGAGAGAGGAGCGACAAGCTGAGCGACCTTTGTGAAGAGCTCGCTAGACACGGTTCACCAAGTCTTGCAGGGTAGGGCTGGTCACGGCCGTCAGCAGCACCGGATAAAAACCGAAGGCCAGGGTGGTGAGTACCAGCAGCATCAGAGGCAGTCGCTCCCACCAGAGAGCGTCGCGCACGCCCACCAGGCGAGGGTTGAGGGGTCCGAAGAAACCGTATCCCAGCGCCCGGATCATGTAGGTGGTGGTGATCACCAGCCCGCAGATTGCCAGGGCCGTTAGACCTGGCCTGGCTGGCCAGGAGCCTAGAAAGACCATCAGCTCGGCGGCAAAGCCGGTCATTCCGGGCAGGCCCAGCGAGCCCAGGGCACCCACAGCGAAGAGGGTGGCCAGGAATGGCATTCGGGCGGCCAGGCCGCCCCACTGCTTGAGATTGCGGCTGTGCGTGATGTGGTAGACGGTCCCGGCCAGAGCGAACAGGAGTGCCGTGATGATACCGTGGGAGAACATCTGGAAGATTGCTCCGGAGAGCCCGAAGAGGGCCGAGCGGGGTTCTCCCGTCATGGCTGCCAGACCCAGAAAGACCATGCCCATGTGGCTCACCGAGCTGTAGGCGATCATCACTTTGATATCCGACTGGCGCAGGGCGCACAGGCCTCCGTAGAGCACGTTGACGACCGCGATGGCGGCGAAGAAGGGCATCCAGTCGGCCACGGCCTGCGGGCATAGATCGAAGCCCACCCGCACGATGCCGTAGCCGCCCATCTTGAGCAGCACGCCAGCCAGCAGCATGGACAGGGCGGTCGGCGCTGAGGAGTGGCCTTCGGGGAGCCAGGTGTGGAAGGGAACCAGCCCGGCCTCGATGCCAAACCCGATGAAGAAGATCAAGAAGAGAATCTTCTGGGCCTCAATGGGCAGGGGGATCTTGCGCAGCACCTCGAGGTCAAATGAGAACGTCTGGGTGGGCGAATACTGATAGCCCAGGAAGTAGAGCCCGAGGATGCCGATCAGGACCAGCCCGCCGCCTAACTGCAAGTAGACCAGCAGCTTCATGGCCGCCTGCCGGCGGTGGATCGGCTTGCCGTCGCCCGACTTGTCCGAGCCCCAGATCCCCACCAGGAAGAACATCGGGATGGAGGCCAACTCGTAGAACAAGACCAGAAAGAAGAGGTCGGTAGTGGCAAAGACGCCCAGGACGCCGGTCATGGCCGTCAGGGCCAGAGCGAAGTACTCGCGGTGCCGAAAGTCGATCTGCAGCGAGATGAAAGCGGCCGTGCAGCAAACGATGCCACTCAAGAGCAGCATGGGCATGGAGAGACCGTCCACCCCGAGCTTGTAGTGGATGTTCAAAGGAGCGAACCAGAGCACGTCTTCCACCCAGCGGTAGCCCGTGGCCGGGTTCTGCCAGAAGTTGACGTACATCGGCAGCGCGAGCACAAGCGGTAGGCTGGCGAAGAGCACTCCCAGACGCTGGATGCCTTTCACCCAGCAGGCCGGGCTGGCCAGGATGAGGATGGCCCCAAGCAAGGGGGCCCAGACCATGAGACTGAGCATGGGCCAGTCGCTCATGGCTCACCTCCAGGGAGTCCCGGGAAGGGGTGCAGCACGAACTGAGGCTCAACCAGGCCGAGCCCGACGATCAGCACCAGTGTGGCCAGCACGATTAGCAACAGGTATTGTTGAATGCGGCCGCTCTGTTCCTTGCGCAGCTCGTTTCCGGCCCAGACAGTCAGCTGGCCCACGGTGTTGACGGCCACGTCCACGATGTTGTCGTCCACCCAGGCCGCCACGCGGGCGCCCAGGTACATCGTGCCCGAGAGCAGCCAGGCCCAGAGGTGGTCCATGTAGTACTTCTGCTGCCACAGCACCCAGATGCGGCCGAGTTGGGTGCGCAAGCGTCGCTCTCCGGCCATCGGGTCGCGTCCGAAGTAGCTCCAGGCTGCAGCCACGCCGCTCAGCGCGACCAGGATCGAGAAGGCCATCATGGTCGCATGGAAGGCATGTTCTGGTTCGTGGGGGTTGTTGATCAGGTGGTGGAACTTGTTGTCCCAGGGCATGCCGGCAAAACCCAGGAAGGTGGCAAAAAGAGACAGGATTAGCAAGGGCACGTACATGATCGGGCTGACTTCGTGGGGCTCGTGGTGGCCAGCCGGGTGCAATTCCATGTGGGCTCCCAGGCATGCCGGAGGGAGCCCCTCGCCCGCGGTCACGGCGCGCTCCTCGGTCCAGTCGGGCTTGAAGGTGAAGACCTCCCAGGAGGGGTCGACCGGAGGGGTCAGGTTGGCCGGGGGCACTGGTCCGGACAGGTCGGCGGGTGCGTGCTCAGGTCCGCGGAACTCGCCCAGAAAGGTGATGCAGAACATTCGGGTGACATAGAACGCGGTCAGGAAGGCGGCCACCACCAGGACCGCCAGGACAGCTCCGTGGGTGCCGGCCAGGATCTCGTCCTTGGACCAGAAGCCTGCGAAGGGAGGGATGCCCGCCAGGGCGAGGCAACCGGCTGCGAAAGCCAGACTGGTCATGGGCAACTTCTTTCGCAGGCCCCCCATGGTCCACATGTCCTGGTTGTGGCAAGCCACGATCACCGCACCCGAGCCCAGGAACAGGAGAGCTTTGAAGAAGGCGTGGGTGATGAGGTGAAAGGTGCCGGCCGTGTAGGCGCCAGAGCCCAGGGCCGCCATCATGAAGCCGAGCTGGGAGATGGTGGAGTAGGCCAGCACGCGCTTGACATCGTTTTGCACACAGGCCATGGTGGCCGCCAGCAAGGCCGTCAGAGCCCCGATGGCCGCCACCGTTCCGCCGGCCAGGATGGCCACGTCGAAAACCGGGAACATGCGGGCGACCAGGTAGACTCCTGCGGCCACCATGGTTGCTGCGTGGATGAGAGCGGATACCGGAGTAGGGCCTTCCATCGCGTCCGGTAACCAGATCTGAAGCGGGAACTGGGCGCTCTTGCCGATGGCTCCGCAGAAAATTAGAACCGCCGCAAGAGGGAGGTAGCCCTGCTGCCAGACCGCAGAGAGGCTCACGCTGGAATTGATGGACACGAAGTTGAATGTTTCAAGCTTGGTGCCCAGCATCAAGATGCCCATCAGGAAGAAGAGGTCGGCAAATCGCGTGACCACAAAGGCTTTCTTGGAAGCCTGGGTAGCGCTGGTCTTGAAGTACCAAAAGCCCACCAGCAAGAACGAGCATGCGCCCACCAGCTCCCAGAAGATGTAGATCTGGAGCAGATTGGTGGAGAGCACCAGGCCCAGCATGGAGAATGCGAACAGGGACATGTAGGCGTAGAAACGGGAGAGTGAGGCCGAGCCCTGGGTGGGGAAGTGGTGAATCTCGGTCTCCATATAGCTGTAAGAATAGATCTGGATCAGCAAGGCGATGAAGCAGACCATGATCAGCATGGTGGCCGACAGGTTGTCGACCAGCAGCCCCATCTCGACACTGACCCAACCCAGGTCGATCCAGGAGAAGTCGACTTGAGCCGCCTGGTCGGGTCCGTGCAGTCGGCTCAGAAAGAGCCGGGCTGACAGGACCAGGGAGGAGAAGATGGCCAGAATCGACAGGGCCGCCGAGAGTCGACCCCAGCGCAACGTCACCAGGGTGATCAGGACGAAGGCCAGCAGTGGGAACAGGGGAATCAGCCCCACTTCGGTCACCTGCTGACCGGTGAGCTCCATGATGGAGGCTATGGCCTGATGTTCACCCAAGCTCTTGTTCTCGCTGTTTCGTTCGGCAGGGGTCTTGAAGAAGGCTCAAGAATTGAAAACCCGCCAAGGGCCGGTCGTCCCCGGTTCGGCGCCCGCCAGGGCAAACCTTCTGGAGGCCTGGTATGGAAGAAGTCCGCATCATTCGCAGCGCTCAGCGCCGTCGCACCGTTTCTGCCACTATGGAGAATGGGGTCATGGTGCTGCGCGTGCCGGCCCGTTTCACGCGCCAGGAAGAGCTCGACTGGATCGAGCGCATGCGCAAGCATTTCGAGAAGAAGCGTCGCCGTGTCAAGAGCGATAGCGACCTGATGCAGCGTGCGCGAGTGCTGAACCACCTTTACTTCGGTGGGCGGCTGCGTTTCTCGGTGCAGTGGGTGGATAACCAGACCAGGCGCTGGGGCTCATGCACCCCCTGCAGCGAGTCGATCCGCATCTCCCGTGAGTTGGAGCCCTTTCCCGAGTTTGTGCTCGACTACGTGCTGGTTCACGAGTTGGCCCACCTGATCGTTCCCGATCACTCGGATGCCTTTTGGAAGCTGGTGCGCCAGTACCCCGAGACCGACAAAGCCATTGGATTCCTGATGGGGGTATCGACGGCGCGCGCTCTTAGCCTTGCAACTGGTTGACCTGCTCGAGGTCGATGGTGTTGCGATTTCGATAGACCGACAGCACGATGGCCACTCCGATTGTCACCTCGGCCGCGGCCACGGTGATCACGAAGATAGAGAAGAGCACCCCGGTGAAGTCGGGCAGAAAGTGGCTGAAGGCCACCAGGTTGATGTTCACCGAGTTGAACATCAGCTCGAGGGACATCAAGACAGCCACCGCGTTGCGCCGGGTCAAGGCTCCGTACAACCCGATGCTGAACAGCACCGCAGCCAGTATCAGGTAGTGTTGTAAACCGATGGGCGTCATGCCTGAGGCGGCCCCTCTTCCTTGCGAGCGATCATGATGGCTCCCACCAGGGCGGCCAACAAGAAGGCCGAGGCCAGCTCGAAGGGCAACAGGTAGGTGGTCAGCAGTTGTCGCCCCAGCGAGCCCAGGTCGCTTACCGGTACCGCCTGCCCGCTCTTGTGCCAGGGTGACACCGCGATAACCACCACCAGCAACGTTGCCATGGCCACCGCTGCGCCGAAGCCGGCGGTTTGCTGCGTAAAACGTTTGTGGGGGTCGGTATGCATCACGTGGTGGGTCAGCATGAAACCAAACAGCAAGATGACCGCGATGGCCCCGGCATAGATCAAGACCTGCAGGGCGGCGATGAAGGGCGACTTCAGCAGCACGTAAATGCCAGCCACGCCCAGGAAGCAGGTGATCAGCGCCAGACCGGCGTGGAACAGGTTGCGGGCAAAGACCATGGACAGGGCCGAGGCAACGATGACCCCGGCCAGGACAAAGAAGACGGCATCGGTCATGGCCTCGCCCCCAGGGGCGGAGGTTGGCGTCGGTAGCGCATCACGCTCCAGACAATCAGACAGAGCAGCAATCCGGCAGCCCAGAAGCTGAGGGTGTTGCCGGTCACTTCGTAGAGCAGGGTGGCGATGGCGCAGCCCACCAGGTTGAGGAACGCGATAGGCAGAAGGAATTTCCAGCCAAAGTTCATCAGGTGGTCGGGGCGAAGGCGCGGGAAGGTCCAGCGAATCCACATCATGATGAGCACCAGGACGTAGGCCTTGAAAAAGAAGGCGCCCAGGCCCAGAAGCTGAACCCAGAGTCGAGGATTGGCTGTCAGGCCGGGGTGGGTCAGTTCGGGTGCGTCAAACCCTGGGATCAGCCAGCCGCCCAGGAAGACCGTGGTGGCGATGCCCGAGATCAAAAACATGTTCGCAAACTCGGCCAGGAAGAACATGGCGAACATCAGGCCGGAGTATTCCGAGACGTAGCCGGCTACGAGCTCGGACTCGGCTTCGGGGATGTCGAAGGGGGGTCGATTGACTTCGGCAATACCGCAGATGTAGTAGATCAACAATCCCAGGAAGCTGGGCACCATGAACCACACGCCGTACTCGGCCTGAGCCCTCACGATGTCGACCATGGAGAGGCTGCCGGCCATCAGGATGGGGCCCAGCAGCGCGAAGATCAGGGGAATCTCGTAGGACAGCATCTGGGCTGCAGAGCGCAATCCGCCCAGCAGGCTGTACTTGCTGTTGGAGGCCCAGCCCGCCATCAAGATGGAGAGGACGGTCAGAGAGCTGATTGCCACTGCATAAAGGAGCCCCACGTTCAGATCGGCCACCCAGAAGAGCGGCCCGAAGGGTAAGACCACGTGGGCCGCAAGGCAGACAGCGAAGACGGACATGGGGGCCAGGTAGAAGGGAACCCGGTCGGCTTTGGCGGGAACGATCTGCTCTTTGAAGAGCAACTTGATGGCGTCAGCCGGCGTTTGCAGGAAACCGCCGAACCACATAGAGGTCTCGGCCCACTTACGCGGACCGGTCATCATTGGTCCGGTTCGATTCTGAATGCGCGCGCTGATCTTGCGCTCGAGCCAGACCAGGAACATCACGTTGATGGCGATGAAGGCCAGGCAACCTGCCAGAACGATCAGCATGCTCAGGACCATTGCTCCGACCTGGCCTAGCAAGGGCGTCAGGTAGGGCATTAGCCAGCCGTCAAATCCGTGGGGGGTCTGGGCCAGAATCAGCATGAGCCTTCGGGAGGTTTGAGGCCGGGCCTGGCTTTCCTCTTTCCGGTTCTCAGCGGTCGGTCTCGGGGAGCACGATGTCAAAGCTGGCTGCGATGGCCATGATGTCGGGGATCAGCACGTCCTTAATCAGCTCGCGGAAGAGTTGAATGTGCACGAACGAGGGGGTTCGGAACTTGCAGCGCCAGGGCTTGTCCCCGCCGTTCGAGACCAGGTAGCAGCCGATGTCGCCGCGGGGCGACTCGATGTGCTTGTATACCTCCCCGGCGGGCAGCGTGAAGCGCCAGTTGTGTAAGTCGATGAACTTGCCGGAAGGGATTACCTCAGCACACTGGCGCAAAATGGCCGCGCTCTGACGCATCTCTTCCATTCGCACCCGGTAGCGGTCAAAGACATCGCCATTCTTGCCCAGGGGAACTTCGAACTTCAAGTCTCTGTAGACCGAGTAAGGCTCGGCCCGGCGCACGTCGTAGTTCACGCCGGAAGCCCGCAGGCTGGGCCCGGAGATGGCAAATCGGTTGGCATGCTCAGGTGTCAGGACCCCGACTTGCTGGGCCCGGTTGTAGAAGATCGGGTTCTTGTCGAGCAGGTCCTCGTACTCGGGGATGATCGGCTCCCAGTAGTCGAGAAAATCGATCATTTCCTTGAGGAAGTTGGGCGGCAGGTCGCGCGATACTCCGCCCACTCGCAGGTAGTTGTACAGGAGTCGTGCACCGCAGGTCATCTCGAAGAGGTCGAGCACCTTTTCGCGGTCGCGGAAGGCGTAGAGAAAGGGCGTGGTGGCCCCGATCTCCAGACAGAACGTTCCGTACCAAAGCAAGTGTGAAGCGATGCGGTTCAGTTCGGACATGATGACCCGGATATACTCGGCTCGGGGGGGGGGACTGATGTCGCCCAACGCTTCCACCGCCAGCACATAGACATAGTTGGAGGTCATGCTGGTGCAGTAGTCGAGACGGTCGGTGACCGGAATGAACTGGGTGTAGGTGCGCGACTCGGCCATCTTTTCGATGGAGCGGTGCAGATAGCCGATGATCGGGTCGCAATGGAGAACTTTCTCGCCATCCATTTTGAGGATCATGCGCAGCACGCCGTGGGTGGACGGGTGCTGGGGGCCCATGTTCAGCTCGAACTCTTCGGTGCGCAGGTCGCGCAGGTCTTCGGTCAACATCAGTCAGGCTTGCTCGCAAGGTTGGGGTGGAGGTAGTCTTTGCGCAGGGGATGGCCTTCCCAATCTTCCGGCATCAAGATGCGGCGCGGGTCACTCAGGCCCGGGAAGACCACGCCGAACAGGTCGTATATCTCACGCTCGTTCCACTCGGCGTTGGTCCACAGGTGGGAGACGGTCAAGAGTGTGGGATGGGAGCGGTCAAGCAACACTTTCAGTTGGACCCGGTGCTGCTTATCCAGACTATACAGAGAGTAGATCACTTGCATCTGATCGGGTGGATAGTCAGCCGCAGTGATGAAGTCGAGGTAGTTCATCCGGGTTTCCGGATCGTCCTTGAGCCAGGCCAGCGCCTCGGGAACGGCCTGAATCGGCAAAATTACGCCGTTCTCATTGAGCTCGTCCGGGACAGTCTCAGGCCAGCGCTCCCGGAGCTTCTTGAGAAAGTCAGCCCGCTTCATGCCTTCTGGACAACGCGCATCGAGTCGGGCACGATAAGACCTGAGGGGCGAACAGTACCCGCGGCCACTTGACGCAGGCCGGGGCGGTCGCGCTTGTGGCCTAACTTCTCCGTCTTGATGAGATTCTGCAGTTCGATGCAGCCGTGCATCAGGGCCTCAGGACGTGGCGGGCAACCGGCTACATGGATGTCCACGGGGATGATCTTGTCCACGCCCTTGAGCACCGAATAGCCGTCGTGGTAGAAGGGCCCTCCGTAGACAGTGCAGCCGCCCATGGCGATGACATACTTGGGATCGGGCATCTGCTCGTAGAGCAGCTTGACGCGCGGAGCCATCTTGAGGGTGAGCGTGCCGGCCACGATCATCAGGTCGGTCTGGCGCGGAGTGGCGCGGAAAATCATTCCCAGTCGGTCGAAGTCGTAGCGCGAGGCGCCCGTGGCCATCATCTCGATGGCGCAGCAAGCCAGACCGAAGAGCATGTACCAAAGGGAGCTGGCTTTGACGTTGTTGACCACCCAGTTGAGAGGAGTCATCAAGACTCCACCGCCAGGCGTTTTCTCCACGTAGGCCGGAATTTTGTCGATCAGACCCATTCCAGAGCCCCCTTTCTCCAAGCGTAGATCAGCGCCAGGGCGAGCAAGCCGAGAAAAACGAGCATCTCGAGCAGGGGCAAGAAGCCCAGGTCGAGACTCATGGTCTTGAAACCGACCGCCCACGGGATCAAGAAGGCGGCCTCTACGTCGAAGAGCACGAACATCATCGCGAACAGGTAGTAGCGGGCATTGTACTGGACCCAGGCCTCTCCAATAGGAGGCTCCCCGCACTCGTAAGCGATCAACTTGGAGGCGCTGGGCCGGTGAGGAGAGGTCACAAAGCGGTTGAGAGTCAAACTGGCTCCCACGAAGGCCAGTCCACCCAACAGGAAGAGCGCTACATAGGCGTACTCCATTTACAGGTCCCGCTCCAGAACGTAGTTCAGTACCTCTTCCAGGGCCAGCCGGGCCGGCCCTGCCGGTATCCGGTCCAGTGCTGTCATAGCCCGGTCGGCGTAGCCACGTGCCAGTTTGAGTGCCCGCGGGCGGGCATGGTGAAAGTCCATCCAGCTGACGACTTCCTGGACGCTGCCGTTGGCCAGCTTGCCGTTGGTCACCAGGGCCTCGATGCGCCCCCGCTCGGGCTCTTCGGTGCTCTGCATGGCGACCAGGAAGGGGAGGGTGAACTTCTTCTCGCCCAGGTCCGAGCCCACCGGTTTGCCCAGAACCTTGGGATCGCCCCAAAAATCGAGCACGTCGTCCACAATCTGGAACGCGATGCCCAGGTTCAACCCGAACTCGCCCAGGGCAGCCACCTGGTCGGGGTTGGCCCCGCCCAGCAGGGCCCCCAGCTTGCAGGCACAGGACATCAACGAAGCGGTCTTTCCTTCCACGATGCGCAGGTAGTCGGCCTCGGCCAGGAAGGGGTCGCCCTGGTGGGCCAACTCGAGCAGTTGACCCAGGGTCATAAGGGCCACCGACTCGCTGACCACCTGGACCAGCACGACCTGGTTCAGGTCGGAGACGGCCAGCAGCGATTCGCAGAGCAGGAAATCGCCTAAGAGCACCGTAAACCGGTTCCCTTCCAGTGCGTTCAGGGTCGCCTGGCCGCGACGCACGAAGGTGGCGTCAATCACGTCGTCGTGGAGCAGCGAGGCACCGTGCACCATCTCGACTGCAGCTCCGATCTTGATGGCCGTGTCGGGACGCTGGCCAAGAATGCGTGAGCTGATCAGCACGAGAGCAGGGCGCAGGCGTTTTCCGCCGCTTTTGAACATCAGCTCGGCTGGTAACCGGACGGCGCCCCCCCGCCGTTGCAGCAGCTCAAGCACGACACCCTCGACGCGCTGGAGGTCCTCCTCAAGTTCTTTCAGGGGCGCGATGACCACGATGGCTCCTTCCTCAGGCCTTCAGGCCGGCCAGGACGCGCTCGGCCGCTTCCACGATCTGCTCGATATCCTCACGGGTGTGGGCGGTGGACAAGAAAGCTGCTTCAAACTGCGAGGGCGGCAGATAGATTCCCTGCGCCAACATTCCCTGGAAGAAGGCTGCGAAAAGGTCGGTGCGGCACGTGTGGGCGGTGTCGAGGTCGATCACAGGAGTGGTGGTAAAAAACAGTGTCAGCATCGACCCTACCCGTTGGACACGGGCAGGAACGTGGTATTGAGCGATGGCGCGCTGCAGTCCCTCCTGTAACAGCCGACCCTTGTTGTCCAGGCCGTCGTGCAGCCCGGGTGAATTGCCCAGCTTGTGAAGCATGGCCAGCCCGGCCGCCACGGCTACGGGGTTACCCGACAGGGTGCCGGCCTGATAGACCGGGCCCAGCGGAGCTACGACTTCCATGACATCGCGACGGCCTCCGTAGCCCGCCAGGGGAAGTCCCCCACCCAGGATTTTGCCCAGGCAGGTCAGGTCTGGGGTGATCTCGTACAACTCTTGCGCTCCGCCCGGAGCCAGCCGGAAACCGGTCATCACTTCATCGAACACGAGCAGGGCACCACTACGCCGGGTCTCTTCGCGCAGTAGTTGCAGGAATCCGGGCGCGGGTGGAACCAGCCCCATGTTGCCCGCCACGGGCTCGAGGATGACGGCCGCGATGCTGTCGCCTTCATTGGCAAACAGGTCGCGCACGGCTTCAATGTCGTTGAAGCGCAAGATAAGGGTATTGCGCGCAATGTCAGCCGGAACCCCGCCGCTGTCGGGGACGCCCAGGGTGAGCGCACCAGAGCCCGCCTTCACCAGAAGGGAATCACTGTGTCCGTGGTAGCAGCCGGCGAACTTAACGATGCGATCGCGTCCGGTGAAGCCTCGGGCTACCCGAAGGGCGCTCATGCAGGCTTCGGTGCCCGAGTTGACAAGTCGAAACAGCTCGATGGAGGGGACGAGTTGCTTGACCAATTCGGCCAGGCGAATCTCTCCCTCGGTTGTCGCGCCGAATGAAAGGCCCCGAGCGGCTGCTTCTTGCACTGCATCAACCACTTTGGGGTAGGCGTGACCCAGTATCATCGGCCCCCATGAGCCCACCAGGTCGATGTACTCGTTGCCATCGACATCGATCAGTTTGCAGCCCCGAGCTGAGGAGAATAGGATGGGTTCGCCTCCAACGGCTCGAAAGGCGCGTACCGGGCTGTTGACGCCGCCCGGCATGTGCTTGAGGGCCTCGCGAGTCAGTTCATTGGAGCGAGTCCGAAGGGCAGGCATCAGCAAGAACCCGCTTGGCAAACTTCGAAACAAGCCTCAAATCGGCTTGGGGAAGACTTTGTGAAGTTTCTCACAAAGTCAGTTTTCTTGCTTTCTGGCGGTTTTCCTTTCTGTGATAAGGCAGGATGGGATGCCGTCTTTTTCATCCGTCTTATTGAAGGAAATTCTTGCGCAAGAGCCAAGACTAGCTTGAATAGTTCTCGAGGAGGCGAATTGCCATGGTCGCCACGATGACCGAAATCACTGAAGTCAACGACCCGGATTCCATGGAGCAGGAAGCAGTGGATAATCTGGCTACCCCGGTCGAGCTTGATCCGACCGGGCAGACCATGCTGGATACCGGTGGTTACCTGACCCTGCGGGAGGCCGCTCTGGCGGTTGACAAAAGCGAGCAGACCATTCGAAGGCTGGTTAAAGCCAGGAAGGTGGAGAGTCGAAAGGTGCGCACTCGCACCGGCTTTGTGTACCTTGTCGAGCCGCGCTCGCTGCGGATTGCCTGCGCCGCCGGTGGTCCAGAAATCGAGCCGCTGCCCTCGATACCCTCCGCTTCCAGTGAGGACCAACCCGCCCCCGCCCCGGAGTTGAGTGAATACATCCGAACCGAGCTGGATCGTCTGCGCGAGGAATTGCAGAGGGAGCGGGACCGTTGCGAGGAGCGGACCCAGGAGTTGATCTCGGCCCGCACCCAGGCAGGGCGCTGGGAAGGCATGGCCCAGGGCTTCGAGCGCTTCAATCAGCAACTCTTTCAACGCTTGCAGCTGATGGAGCAGAATCCCCGGCCCACGCCGGAGGCGACCTATTCGGCCGAACGCCCCCTGATGAGGGCGACCTCATCAGGCTGGCTGGTCTGGCTGGTCGCAGCTCTGGCTTTTGCTCTGACGGCCTCTCAGGTGCTGGCACTCTGGCAACGGAGTTTGTAACTGCGAGCGCTGTGGCTCGAGAGCGGGGCACTCGCATTTCGGCCTGACTGTCCGGACCCGGTCGTCGTCGAGGGTGAGGTCGTGGTGCAGGTGCTACTTGCGGGGATCTGCGGCACCGACCTGCACCTGTTGCGAGGCTATGCCGATTTTCGGGGTATCCCGGGTCACGAGTTCGTCGGCCTGGTTGAGGGTCGTCGGGTGGTGGCCGAGATCAACTGTCCCTGCAGGACGTGTGCCCGGTGCCGGGCGGGCCTGGCAAACCACTGTGCCGAGCGCAGGGTGCTGGGCATCCGGGGTAAGCACGGGGTATTCGCTCAGAAGGTGGCCATTCCACGCGAGAATCTGCACGATCTGCCTCGCAATGTAAGTGATGAGCAAGCCGTCTTTGTCGAGCCTCTGGCGGCGGCCTTTCGAATCTTTGAGCAAGTGGAGACTACTGGTCGTTCCCTGGTGTTGGGAGACGGCAAGCTCGGGCTGCTGGTTGCTCAACTCCTTCCGCAGGTCACCATTCTCAGCCGGCGCCCCTCTAAGCAGTCCTTGTTGCAGAAGCTGGGTTTGCGGTGGGTGGCCAACGCCCAGGAGCTCGACTCAGACAGCTTTGACCTGGTCGTCGAGTGCAGTGGCGCTCCGGCATTGCTCGATCTTGCCCTCGAGCTCGTGCGTCCGCTGGGTACTGTCATACTCAAATCGAGCTGGCTCCAGCCCTGTCCCCTGCAGGCCTCTCGTTTGATGGTAAAGGAGATCAGGCTGCTGGGCTCTCGTTGTGGTCCCTTTCCTCCCGCCATCGAAGCTCTGGCCACCGGTCGGGTTCAGGTTGAGCCTTTGATCGATCGCACTTTCGCATTGCATGATGGCCTGGAAGCCCTCGAGCGGGCCGCCACACCGGGAGTTCTGAAGGTGTTGCTCCAACCCGGTTAAGGCTGAGCTGCTCGTTCATTTTCTGGTTACAGGTTCTCAACAGTACGGCAAGAGGTTGGCAGTTTCCGGGTAACAACCGCGCGTCACCATGAAGGTGTGCAAGGACTACATCAACGCCAGGTTTTCTGGGCTTGCCTGGGAGCTATTGTCGGGGTGCTGCTGGTCGACCGGGGACCGACGGCACTGGCCCTTTTTGTCGGCCTGATGGCTGGTGCGGGCTGCTTGGCGGCGCTGGCGGCCGGACCCGATCAGGCCTGGTTTCGGCGTCAGGCAGGAGCCTTGCTGTTGTTGATCGCTTTCGCTGCTCTGGGGTACGCGCGTGAGAGCCTGGCGGCGCGAGCTCGGGCCCACGATCCGGCGGCTGGTTACGACGGCGGCGAGCTCGACTGCAGCGGCCAGGTGCTAGAACCGGGACGTTCTCAGGGCGGCAGAGTCCGCTTTCCCTTTCAAGTCGAGCGGGTGGAAGGTCGGCCGCGACTGGGCTCGTTTCGGGTTCTGGTGGAGGTGCGGGGGCCGGCAGAGTTCCTGCCTGAAGTAGCGCCCGGCGAGAGCTGGCGACTTACGGGTCGCCTGCTCCCGCTGGCCAGAGCAGCCTATCCCGGGGCTTTCGACGCCCGGGCCTGGGCAGCGCAGAGGGGGATTCACCATCAGCTCAAACTTTCCCCGGCCGACTGCGATCGGCTGGGTCCGCCGGAAGGTTTGGACCCCTGGCAGATTGCCTGCCGGCTGCGACTGTGTTTGCTTCAGAGTCTCAGACCACATTACTCCCAGGCTCAGCGCGGGCTGCTGGCAGGGATCTTGCTCGGTGAGACGAGCGATCTGCCCGCTGAGGTGGAGCAGAATTTCCGCGCCGTTGGTCTGAGCCATCTTCTGGCCGCCTCGGGGCTGAACGTGGCCATCGTGACCTCCCTCATTTTCTGGCCCGGCCGGCGGCTCGGTTACAGTGCCTACCGGTTGGCCTGGCCGGCCGCCTTCGCAGTAACCTTTTACTGCTTACTGGCCGGAGCTTCCCCCTCTATCGTGCGGGCTACCCTCATGGCCCTTTTCGCGCTTTTGGCCCAGGCGCTTGGCCGTCGCTCGGACGGTTGGCAGACCTTCCTCCTCACCACTCTGGCCTGCACTCTGACCGATCCGGGCGTCTGGTCCGACCTCGGGTTCCAGCTCAGCTTCGCGGCCGTGCTCGGCCTGCTTGCCTACGGGTCCTCCCTCACTTTTGGTTTCCGAAATCGCGTCCTGAACTGGCTCTCTCGGGCATCCTCCCTCACCCTGGCCGCTTGTCTCCCGGTCACGCCCCTCCTGCTCCACACCTTCCACCAGCTCCCCCCTGCCGTTCTGCTGGCCAACCTGCTCCTGGCTCCCCCGGCGGAGGCGCTTCTGCCACTTGGCTTTCTCACTTCGATCGTGACGGGTCTGGATAGTCGCCTTGCGGCTCCCTTGATCGGCCTCACTCAGCTCGGGTTAGACCTGTTGATCACCCTCCCTCAATACCTGGCCCGCCTGCTCCCTCCTCTTGCGCTTCCTACGCCCGGCTTTGCTTTCTGGCTCTTCTATGGATGCGGGCTGGGGCTGCTGCTTGTGCGTTCCAGGCGGGGACTGGGACTGGTCTGCCTGGTCTTTTCTCTGGTGAGTCTGACTCTTCAGGCCGGTCTAGTGGAGAAGACTCTGACCATTCGCCATGTATATCTTCCCCAGGGAGCGGTAGTCTGGTTGACTGTGGACGGAAAGCACCTTCTTATCAGGGAAACTGCCCGACTTGAGGTAGCTTCGCGCGAGCTCCTGCTCGACCAGGGAGTGGCTCGGGCCGATCTCGAGATCAGTCTGGATAACTTAGAGCGTGATCAGCGCCAGTTCGGGCCCACGCGGGTGATCAGCGAGCCTTCCAGTCTGCTCATTCAGGCTGGTCGAATGCAGTGGGGCTGGAGAAGCAAGGCCAGCCTGCAACTGGAGGGCTCACGGGTGGAATTGCCCGAGGGTTCGTGGGACCTGGAGAAGGAAGGGCCGCTTCAGGCTCGCAGTGACGGGACCACTCTGTGGTACGGAGCCTGGTCGGATTAGGCGACCTGGAGTCGCACTTCGAACAGGCGACCCCAGGGAAGCTCTACCTGAAGCCGTTCGGAAGGAAATCCCGCGCTGGTCAATCTGTCCAATCGCTGGCTCAGCTCCCGTTGGATCGAGTCGAGCTGGCTTTGGGGAACGTCCTTGAGTCCGGTTGTTCCGCCGTGCTGGCGGATCTCGGCCTGGTAGTAGCCGTCGTCGAGCAGCCGCTCCATCAGGAAGCGAAGTCGCACCCGTTGTTGGGCCGGCTCGGCTTGCTCGGGCCAACAGCCCAGCACGCTCAGAGCCGTTCCCAGAGTGTTGCCGGCGGTGTTCCAGGCGGCGTAGCCGATCAATTGCGGCGCCAGGCCTGAGGCCACCAGAGATTGGAGCAGCCGCAGATCGCCGCCATTGGCATGGGCAACGTCTGCGACGGCGATCTCGAGCCCGCTTTCCAGGCCTTCGCGCAACTTGTTGACGAAGGCGTCGGCCCGTTCCGACCTGTCGGCGGGCTGCTCGCAGGCCTCCCCCTGGTCCCCCAGGGGACCGTAGACCCAGAGCTGGCGGCGGGATGCACCCAGCGTCAGTCCGGCGGCACGGGCCTGGGCCTGGACCACTCGCAGGAGCGAACGGTCTTCGTATCGCCCCACCCGCCCGGCGGACTCGTCAGGGAACCAGAGGACCTGAATGGGCCGGGTCAGTCTGACCAGACGGGTGAACAAGAGCAGAGCCATCTCGTCGGTGCCAGGAGCGATGCTGGCATTCGAAGGCAGCAGCGGCTCCAGCTCCAGGATCTCCAGCACGTTCCAACCCTCGGTCCGGCTGTCGTCGATACCCAGCAGAAGCTCTCTCCAGCTACCCTGACCAGCCTGATCGATGGCCAGGCGATTGAGCTGGTGAGCCCGCTTGCGGCGAGTCAGGTAGTCTTCCAGGTAGTCCGCTGGCAAGGTGGCCCGTAAGGCCGAGGCGCGGGGATCTCGGCGGGCCGTCAGGACCGAGAGCTCGACCAGCTTCTCGGCCAGCTCGACCTCCTGACGACTTGTCTGTGTAGGCGCGGTCCGCATGATGGACTGGAAAGCACAGGCCGGGCGGCCGGAGGCCAGCAAGGCCGCTCTTTCCAGGCGCTCTCGGGCCGTTTCCAAAGGCTCCTTCTGAGCCCTGGAGGCCACCAGCCCTCCCCAGGCCACCATGTCCAACGAGACCAGCAGGGCTTCGTGAGGCTCGTCCATGGCCGCCAGCATGGCCTCGGGGTCTCCCGGGTTGAGGAAGTTTCCCAGTCGGTCGGGGAGGACCAGCTCCCGCCCGGCCATGGCTGCCAGGCGCTGGACGAACTGGGTGCAGCAGGGGCGGTCGTCCAGCGGGACGAGCAGGATGGACAAGGCTCAGTCCAGCGCGTCGATGGCGGCCCGGAAGCTGGCGGTGGCCTCTCTCAGGCTCTCCAGCTCCAGTCCGGTGACGATGGCCCCGATGGTGATGCCGCTGGCCCCCACCCGGCGCAACCAGCCCACCTCATCCGGACGCACGGCTTTCTGGCTGGGTACCATGATGGGCACTCCGGCGGCCCGGCTCAGGGCGGCGTAGCGGGTCAGGTCGACCAGGTTGAGCGTGGTTCGGTACTGGGTGCGGGGGATGATGGAGGCTTCGAACACGTCCACCCCCAGCTTGACCATGTCCTGCACCATCTCTGTCGTCCAGCTGTCGTCCACGGCCACCATGCGGCCCAGGCGAGGGACTTCGAAGCACCTCGGGGCGGTATAGCGCGCGAAGAGATCCCAGAAGTCGAACCCGAAGTCGGCCAGCTCGGCCCACTCCGCGGCCGATGGCTGGGTCTCCTCACCTGTGACGATTCCGACCGGAACCTTGACCGCGTCCAGGATTTTTCGCAGGACCGGCTGTTCGTCCCGCCAACTGCCGAACCGGGTGTCCGAGGCGAAGTGGTGGCAGTTCAGGTGGACCTTGAGGATCTCGGCCCCCGCCTCGACCGCCGCCAGGGCCAGCTCCAGACGATTCTTGGGCAGGCTCACCATCAGGCGAAAGCGCCCCTTGCCCGTCAGCTCGCGCAGTCGGCTCACGCGGTCACCTCCTGGGCCTGGGGCTCGCTGACTGGCTGACCGCTCAGGGTCACTGTTAGCATCCGGCTCACGCCCGGCTCTTCCATGGTGACGCCGTAGAGCCGGTCAGCAAACTCCATAGTCTTGCGGTTGTGGGTGATGCAGAGAAACTGCGAGGAGGTAGAGAACTCGAGCAGGCGGGCGGCCACCTTCTCCACGTTGGAGTCGTCCAGGGGGGCGTCCAGCTCGTCCAGGATGACGATGGGGCTGGGGCGGTGAGCCAGCAGGGCCAGCAGGAAGGCGATGGCCGACAGGGCCCGCTCGCCCGAGGACATCAACGTCAGGTTCTGCACCTTCTTACCCGGGGGGCGGGCCACGATCTCCACTCCCGATTCGAGCACGTCGGCCGGGTTGGTCAGCTCGAGCTGGGCCGTGCCCCCCCCGAAGAGCTCGGTGTACATGCGGCTGAAGGTCTCGTTGACAGCCGTGAACGAGGCCTGGAACTGCTCCACGGTGGCCGCGTCCATCTCGGCCATGATCTGGCGCAGGCTGGCGGAGCCCTCCTCCAGGTCGGCGATCTGGGTGGTCAGGTCGGCCTGGCGTCCTTGCAGGCGCTCGAAGTCTTCCCGGGCCCCCAGGTTGACGCTGCCGAAGTTCTCCAGATAGCTTTTGACCCGCTGGGCTTGAGTGCGGATCTTGTCCAGATCGATCCCTTCGGGTAGCTCCGGGGGCTCGTCCAGGCTCAGCCCCAGCTCCTCCACCCGGGCCAGGGCCTCCTCGGCCCGGGCTTGCACTCCGGCCAGCTCCACCTGCAGTGAGTGAAGCTTGCGGCCTTGCTCAGCCGCACTCGCTGCCACCTCGTGATGCTGCTTCTTCAGCTCGCCCAGCTCGCGGTCCACGGCCGCCAGCGAGCTCTTCAGCTCTTCCAGGGCGGTGGATCGGGTGACCAGCTCCACCTCCAGACGGGCCAGGTCTTGCTGCAGCTGGGCGCCTTCCGTCTCCAGGTCCTTGCGGGCCTGCAGGCAGCGCTCCTGCTCGGCCCGGGCCTGGGCCTGGTCGGCCGCCAGCTCGTCGGCGCGAGCCTGGATAGAGGCCAGCTCACGGTCGAGCTCATGCTGTTTTTGCTGGCAGCGCTGAAGGTCGAGCTCGGCTTCCAGCACCTGTTGCTGCATGCGCTCGCGGGCTACCTGACGGCGGGCCTCCTCCTCCTGGTTCTGGGCCTGAAGCTCGCGGGTCTTCTCCTGCTCAGCTTGCAGACGCTCGCGGTCGATATCCGACTGGGTCAGCTCGGCGGCCCACTGCTCGCCCCGCCGCACAAGCTCGGCTCGCTCGGCTTCAAGCTTCTCCAGAGCCCTGGTGGAACGCTCCTGGTCAGCCTCGTGGCGGCGCTGCTGGGCTGTCAGGTCCCCCACCTCCTGGCGCAGCTTGCGGATCTCTTCGTCCAACAGGGCTTTCTCCCGCTCCAGCTCATAGCGCATTTTTTGAACGTGCTCTTCGCGCTCTTGCTGCTCTTGCAGGCGCTTCTCGAGGCCTGTCAGAGCTGCCCGGGCGTCGTCGAGCTGGCGCCGGCGGGTGAGCAGGTTGGAACGGTTCTGGGCCAGGCTGCCGCCCGTCAGGGCGCCGCTGGGGGACAGGTACTCACCCTGCAGGGTGACCAGGTGGGGCCTGCGCCCGAAGCCACGGTCGTAGAGCGCCAGGGCCGAGGGCAGGTCCTCCATGAAGACCGTGCGGCCCAGCATCTCCTCCAGGACGGGAAGAATCTCCTTGGGGTAGCCGATCAGCTCCAGGGCCAGCCCCACGACCCCCTGGCGCGAGGGCAGCTCGGGTTTGGGAGCGGCCTTGCGCGAGAGGTCCAGGGGCCAGAAGGTGACCCGCCCGATGCGCTCTTGCTTGAGCCGCTCGATCAGCCCCGAGGCGGTGCTGCGGTCACGCGTGATGACGTCGTGCATATGTCCGCCCAGGGCGGCCTCCACGGCCACTTCCATGCCCTCGCGCACTTTGATCAGCTCGCCCACCAGCCCCACGGTGCCGGGCTGTTTCCAGGCCATCACCGCCCGCACCGCGGCCGGCATGCCGCTGCGGTCCTCCAGGAAGGATTCGAGCTCGGTGCAGCGCGTGAACAGCGGCCGACGCTCGTTCTCGAGCACCTTGCGGTTGTTGCGCGCGTCCATCAGGTCTTTCTCGCTGGCGGTCCAGGCGGTCTGCAGCTCCTTTTGCCGTTCCAGGGCCGCGTTCAGGCGCCCTTCGGCGTCGCCCACCAGAGGAGCCAGATCGACCGCCTCCCCCGCTTCGCCCAGGGCGGCCAGGCTCAAAGCCTCGATCTCGTCCATGCGGTGCAGATCGGTATCCAGTCGGGTCTGCAGGCTCTCGACCCGGGCCATCAGGCGGCTCAGCTCCTGGTCGAGTTGCTGCAACTTGGCGCGCAGGTCGCCGTGGGCCCCCTGGCCGGGCAAGGGCAGCGCCTCCCACTCGGCGCGCAGCTTCCTCACGCGTTCTTCTGCCTCGGCGACCTCGGCCAGCAGGCGAGGACGCTCGCGTCCCAAGCGGTCCAGGTCGTGGCTGCGCAGGGTTAACCGGTCTTGAGCCGCCTGCAGGCGCTCTTCGGCCACCCGGGCCGAGTGCTCCAGATCGCGCGCTCGTCCGAAAAGCCCGTCGTAGGCGGCTTTCTTGGCCACCGACTCCTCGCGCATCGCGCCCAGCTCGGCGCCCTGGCGCTCGCGTTCAGCCTCCTGCGTGGTCCGTTTCTCCTGCAGGAGCTCGAGCCTGGTGGAGAGCTCGGCTTCGCTGGCGGCGCTGGCGGTCGCCACCCCCTCCAGCTCCTCCACGCGGCCCTGCAGCAGGACGCGCTTTCCTTCCAGCTGGCTGTAGTCGAAGTGGGCCACCTGGCAATCGAGCTCTTTCAGCTCGTCCTGGGCTTTCTTGTAGCGCTCGTAGCGGGCGAGCTGCTTTTTGCTCTCCTCCCACTGTTGCTCGACCTCGATCAGGATGTCCTTGAGCCGGGTCAGATTGGCGGCCGTGCGCTGCAGGCGCCGCTCGGCTTCCTGCTTGCGGAAGCGGTAGCGGTTGACGCCTGCCGTTTCCTCGAGCATCATTCGCCGCTCCTTGGGGTCGGTGGACAGCACCCGGTCCACCTCGCGCCCGCCCAGGACCGAGAACGAGCCAGGACCGATGCCGCTGCCCATCAAGAGCTCGTGGATGTCCTTGAGCCGGCAGGTGGTCCGGTTGATGAAATACTTGGTGTCGCCGCTGCGCTCGATGCGGCGGGTGATGGAAACCTCGGCGAAATCGACCGGTAGATGGCCATCGGAGTTGTCGAACACCGCGCTCACTTCGCAAAAGGGGGCCGGACGCCGGTTGTTGGTGCCGGCGAAGATCAGCTCTTCGGCTTTGTTGGCGCGCAGCACTTTGAGGCTCTGCTCGCCCAGGCAGAAGCGCAGCGCGTCGGTGAGGTTGCTCTTGCCGCTTCCGTTGGGGCCGACTACGGCCAGAAAGCCTCGGGGCAACTCCAGGTCGATCTTGTCGGCAAAGGTTTTGAAGCCGGAAAGCTCTAAACGTTTCAGGTACATGGCTGGTCGTTGAAAGTTTGTCAGGAAGGGCTGAATTTCCTTCAATGAGAGAAGTGTTGCAGAGAGCCGTCACTCTGCGGGAAGCCGGGGATCTCGAGGGGATCCTCGCTCTCTGCTCGGAGCATCCCGACGACCCGGAAGTCTTGTATCAGTGCGCCTGGACCCACGACAAGCTGGGCCGCGAGAGCGAAGCGGTGCAATATTACGAGCGGGCCATCGAGCAGGGGCTGGAAGGAGAGGAGCTGCGAGGGGCCTACGTCGGCCTGGGCAGCACCTACCGCTGTCTGGGACGCTACCACGATTCGCTGGAGCTGTTGTCTCTGGCCAGCAAGCAGTTTCCCGACGATCGGGCTCTCAAGGTTTTCAGCGCGCTGGCCTATTACAACCTGGGTCGCTCTGAGCAGGCCATGGAGATCCTCCTGACCCAGTTGCTCGAGACCACCGGCGACGAGCGCATCCTGGCTTACGGCCGGGCGCTCCATTACTACGCCGACAAGCTGGATAAGATCTGGTAGTCTAATGTGTTGAGCGTTACGTGCTGAAGGTTTTGCCTATCCTTCGGGGGCGCCTCCATACAAGTCTGTCGGCGCCAGTTACTGCAAAACCTTCAGCA
>JAANMU010000499.1_pt1 | contig 46552 bp, 49 predicted proteins | sample 7279701 | NCBI WGS metagenome assembly JAANMU01 (sample SAMN14094539, study PRJNA606508) | bioreactor metagenome | isolation source: A lab-scale SPAN reactor treating ammonium-rich wastewater day 57 | place: Ireland: Galway | collected 2017-03-13
AACTCATTGAAGTCTTCGGTGAACATAGCCGGTTTCCATTCGTCATCGTACCAGCATGCCACCCAACTGATCCCGCGCGGGTCGAGGTAGCCCACGAACGGCTCGCCATAAGCCTTTTGGCTGCCGACCAGATAGGACTGCTCGCCGCTTGGATCGGTCGCCATCCAGCCCCATTCAGTCACCACCACCGGATATTTTTCAGCGATATCTCCAAACCAGCGATCCCATGAATATCTGCTGTGCGCCGGGTAGATGTGCGCAGCATAGGCGATATTTTCACCCCTGATCGGTTCTTCCAGCACCCAGGACAAGTCGCGGGAATATTCGACGCCCCCGACTATGACCAATTGGTCCGCGCCCGCGGAGCGGATGGCATCCACCAGGACCTGGGCATCTGTCCGCCATGCTGAAGCGGAGATGCCTGCCGGTTCGTTGAATATCTCAAAGATAACGTGCGGGGTGTCCTTGAAGTAGGATGCCACCTTCCGCCAGAAATCCAGGGCAAAATCTCGACTGGAGATGCTGATATCGGGCATTTGCGGGCCGCGATCCCTCCCGATATCTCCGATGAAATGCAGGTCAATGATGGTGTAAACGCCGTTCTCGCCGTTCCACGAGACCGCGGGGTCGAGATAACGCCACAGGTAATCAGGATCATGTTCCCAGCGTTCGGGGTGGACGGGGATGCGCATGACATTGGCGCCGGAAGCGGCCATCCTGTCGAAGAAGAGGCGATTGAACTGTCCCTTGCGCCTCAGCGTCGCCGGATCGGCAGGCATGAGTCCACGCAAGGTCACCACCTGTCCATCTTCATCCATCAATCGATTACCTTCGACATGGAGCCGGCCTGGATAAGCGCTGATATCCCTGTCGAAAACAGGTTTGTGTTCCAGCGGCAGATTGATCGAAAGATTTCCGTAACGCGGCGCGATCAGCAGAAGGGCAATGCAGATCATAGAGAGTGAAAGGATTGCGAGTATCAGGATTTTCCTTTTCGACTTCTTTGTGTTCATGAGGTTTTTCTCCACCGGCCGAGGCGGTCTTGGTAAAGGCCGTAGCTTATGAATTGCCCTTGTCCTTCAAATAGCGGTCGAAGAATTGGAGACAGGCCTGGTTGATTGTCCGCAGGTACGCCTCGCGGTCATGCTTGGCTGGCCCGCCCTCCAGGAATCTCGTCAGCAGCGGGCTGACCAGCGTCAGGTCGGTCAGGGAGAAGTGCCCGGCGCCCGGCAGGTGCAGGCTGACGGCGGTTGGCGGGGCGCTCGCAAGCAATTCGTGATTCCTGGCATATTGAGGCCATTCGGCGAGATGACTCCAGGAGCTGTCCGAATAAATATTCAAGACCGGCGCGGGATAGGCTGCATCGAGCCAGACGAATTCGCCCTCTTCCACGCTGACGATGTCATACAAGAAGGGCGCTTCCAGCGCGATCACCGCGGCGATGTCGCCTCGTTGCCGCGGTATCGCCAGCGCCGCCGAACCGCCCAGCGAATGTCCCATCACGCCGATCCTGGCGCCATCCACCAGCGCATGGACGCCGCCTGCATCGCCCGCAGCTTTTGCCAGGATGGTATCGATCACAAAATGGATGTCGCCCGTGCGCGTCGCCATCCATTTCTGGTAATAGCGGTAACTCTGCCGTTTGTCGGTCTTGGCGTCTTCTCGCTGGAGTTCGTTGAAATATTCCCGGCTCACAAACGTTATGCGCCTATCTTCGCCTCTCGTCCATAAAGCATGATATGGATGTCCGATGGAGGCAACCACATAACCGTGGCTCGCCAGTTCGAGGAACAGAGACTCGTTGCTCGTCTCTGTGCCCAGTCCGCCGTGCGAGAACACGATCAATGGATAGGTTTCCTTTCCGCTTTGGTCTTTCGGATACCAAAACGCCACATTGACCCTGCGATTCTCCTTCTCATCCGAGAACTGCTCAACCCGGCTTTCGTCGGTATAGGTGTGGCGCGCCGTGGCGACTGCGTGGGGTCCCGTCGCGGGTAGTGGATGATAGGGCGGGAACAACACGAAGGGTGTCGCTACAAGCAAAATCAATACCAGGGTCAGGCCAAAGCGGCGAAAAGCGCGTCTTTTCATTCTTCTCCTATGCTGAAGGCCAAGTCTGATTCGTTCACCAGGGACAAACGCTTGATCATCTGGCTGGCCTATTGGCCGACTTCCCTTTCAGACGGCAGCCTCGGGTAGCGCTGGGCAATTTGCCATGTGCCCCACAGCCCGATCAGGCCGAGGACGAGGATGACCGCCTCCAGTGTCCAGATCTTGACCGGGGCGCCCACTCCCCAGAAGTTTGCGAATCCTGCGACTGCATCCAGCACAGTTTTGTAGAGGATAGCCAGCCAGCCCCATTTGATCTCGCCAACAGCGATGGCGTAGAAAATCAGCACGCAGGCGAAGATGTGAGCGAAGACGACCGCCAGCCGTTCGACGACCGGCGCCAGCCCCATGACGAACGAGGCGTTGCGAGACAGTTCGCCCAGCACGGAAACCGGCAACGCATCTGGAGCGAGATACGCGACCAGCGCCGGGGTTATCCCCATCAGGCCGAGCAACAGCGCTTCGACAACGCCGAAGCCGACGCCAAAAACCAGCGCCTGATTCCACGCTGCCCGTCCCCAACGCACTCGAGCCAGGATGAGCCAGGTCAGCCCGACCTCGAAAATGCCGGTTAACGCGCCGATGTACAGATAGGCGGCCAGGTTACCGGGCGCGAAGAGATGTTCGCTGTCGGCCCCCAGCACGCGGAAGAGGAGCGGGTTGAGCGGAATGGCGACGGCGAATTTGATTGCCACGGTCAGCGCCCAGAACAGCGCCCCCAGCCCCAGATAGCGCCAGCCTGTCAACCGCTTCCGCGCAACGTAGGCGATAAACGCCAGCCCCACCGCGATCATCCCAAGTCCGGGCAGCAGGATGATCGGCCCCAGTTTGAATGCCCGCCAGCCCAGATTGTACGTCGCGCTGGTGTTCGCTCCGTAGACCAGGCCCAGTGTATAGTCCCCGACCTGACCAGCAGGCAGGGAGTATTTCGTGCTGACGGAGAAATCGCCCGGGTTAATCGTCCCTGAGTTCCAGACCGGCTCACTGTTGGGCGCGCGCAGTTCGAAGCGCAGCCAGCCGCTGGTCACGGCGCCGCTGACCTTGATGGAAACCGGCGCGCCTTCGGCGATCATGCCTTCGTCCACCGGAATACTGAAGTAAAACTGTTCGCCCGCCCGAGTCTCCTGAATCTGGCCGCCCTCGACGCTTGCCCAGCGATAATTCATCGGCACGCCCGACGGTTGCGAGGCGCAGCCCGCAAGGAGAAATAGGAGCAGGCCAAACAGCAGGAAGCGTAAAATGAAGTTCGCCCTTTTCATGTATTGTGAAAATGGATTGATCATGGTTTTTCCTTTATGAATAACGACAGCATTTATGATTATAGTTTACAGAAAACGTCCTTCGAGCGCATCTGCTTGTTGATGAGTTTCGAGGCTGTGCTTTAAGCCAGTCTGTGACTGGTCATCTGACCAGGCTCTTTGGTTCAGCGCGGATACGTTTCAGCCAGGACCGTGTCCACCATCAGGCGGTGAAACAGCCCGGCCTCCTCCCAGATCATGCCGTGTCCTGAGTTTTCGAAGAAGACCAATTGCTTCGCAGGCGCTTTGAGCAGGTTGAAGTATTCCTCAGGAATCGGCGATGGATTGTTCATATCGTGACGCCCCAGCACAATGTAAACCGGCAGGTCGAGGCGGGCGGCGTCCACGCGAAAGTCCAGTTCCTGCAGCTGCGGGTAGACCGTGTTGAAGGTGGTCATCAGCCCAAGCAGATAATAGATCCGGTCGAGCCAGCCGTATTCGGGCTGCTTGAGCATGAGCAGAATGGCATCCCCTTCGCGGCGATAGGTCTCATCCCGGATGTTGGGCGCTTCGAAGAGCTGATACTCGCGCCCGAACAGTTTGGCGTAGGGCCCGATGGGATTTTTGCCGAGGTAGGGCGGCGGACCTTGCGTTTCGAGCGTACGCACAAAGTCTGCATCGCCGGTTTGGCGCGAATGTTCCAGCACCAGGTCGTAGATCATCCGATCTGTTTTGAGCACGTTTACCATCTGTGCCGTGCCCACATAGGCATGGTATAAGTCGGGGCGTTCCTGAGCGGCGAGCAACCCGATGATCGTGCCCCAGGAGTGGCCCACCAGATAAATTTTTTGTTCATCGAAACGCTCACGCAGCATCCCGGTCAGTTCGATTAAGTCGGAGGTGTAGCGTTCCACGGTGAGGTCATCACGCGCCGGGTAGGATTTTCCGCAGCCGCGCTGTTCCCAGATGACGACGACGAAATGTTTCTCCAACTCCTGGTTGAAGCGCAGCACGCGGGCGGCTTCGCTGGCGCCCGGCCCGCCGGAGAGGAACAAGAGCACGGGTTTGTCCACGTCCTGTCCGCGGATGATGAGCCATTGCTCCACGCCGCCCAATTCCACTTTCTCCAGGGAGGCGATACTGTTGGGCAGCGGTTTGCCGTCGGCTCCTGCAATGGCAGGCGTATGAGCCGTCCATTGGGAATACAACGTAAACGCAACCAGCAGGATGACGGGTATCAGCAGGAGGGTCATACAGCCTCGTTTCTTTGACTTATTCATGAGAATTTCCTTTCTCGTTGGGGAGGCTCTGAACAGAGAGGAGTACCAGCCCCAAATCACGGATGCGATTCAAGACACCGTGCAACGCGGATTGATCCATGATGCCGCGAATAAGAGTCTCGCCTTCAGGGAGGTTTGTGACAGTGAAACCATCAAACCGGGCCGGGCGAACAAATCCTTCAATCCGGATCTGATAGTTGATGAAGCGGTCGCTGTGGTTCATTGCCTCTTCCTTGTCGGCTTACGCCTGCCGGCGGCGCCGACGCCGATCAAAATAAGTCCCAAAGCAGGCAGGATAAAATTCAGCGGCGTTTCTAAAAGCCCCAAAAGAGAGACAGGGGCGCCAATTAGAAAACATGCCGTTCCCAGAATCAGCAGTAGATTCATGAATTTTGTGTTCACAGGCAAATCCTTTCCTTGTTCCAAGTCGCATACAGTGTAGCGTCAACGGCTTTGATTGTCCCCTATCGAAGGATAGGTTTGCTGGATAGGTTAAATAAAAAAAACCGCTTACGCGGCGGCGTTTGTTCGGATGGGGATTAAATTCCCAGTTCCCGGGCGCGGGCAATCGCTTGTGCGCGAGTCCCCACATCCAGCTTTTGCAGGATATTATGGACATGCCATTTGGCGGTTCCAACGCTGATGACCAGTTCGGCGGCGATCTGAGCGTTGGATTTTCCAGCCGCAACGAGCCTCAACACTCGGAGTTCCTGTTCGCTCAAGGGCGCGATCAATTTTTCGTTGAAAGAATGCGACCTTCCTTGATTTGCATTCCCCGCCCTTTCGGAAAATATCTGCATCAGCCGGTCGGCAAGATCCGGGGCGGCATGACGCGCGCCCGGCAGCAGTTTTTCCAGCCATGAACCTTCATCAAGAAAAATACGGAGAAACCCTTCCGGTTCAGCCTGCTTCAGAGCCTTCTCCAACCATTCCACGGCTGGATCTGTCTGGTTCTGCGCCTGGTGGAGAAGCGCGAGCAGGAGAGCCGCCTCCAATGCGGCGCGGTTTCTGCCCGCCGCAACCGCTTTATCGAGCAAAGGATCCAGGAGGCTCGATGCTTTTTCAAACTCCCGGTTTGACAGGTAAACGCGCGCCAGGGTCAACTCTTCAAAATCCTGAACGTATTTCACCTTTTCCAATTCCCTGAACTTCACATAACCTAACGCCCATTGGTCAGCCCAACCGGACGTGCCCTGCATTAGATGTATCCGTGCCTGCTGCGCGCCGGAAATATTGGAAAGACGCCGAATCCCAAAGGTTTGCGTGATTGCCTCAGCCTGCCCGGCTGCCGCCCTGGCAGCCACCACATCGCCCTGTGACTGTCTCAACCGCGCCAGGAACAGTAGCTCGTAACGCAGGTCATCGGTGAGACCGCCCTGTTGGGAGAGTTTCATCCCATCCATCAAATACCGCTCGGCAGCAGCTAGGTCATTTTGTTCGCGCGCGATCTCAGCCAGGATGGCCCACGCCAATCCAAAAGGCGGAATGCTCGCGTTGTCGTCGAGTTGCATTGCCTGTCGGCAGAATTGGGCTGCCTGGCTCAACCTCCCCTGCCCGATCTGCGCGAGCGCCGCTTCACAAAGGGCGTTCACCGCAAGGTAGGAGACGCCCGCAGTTCGAGCCAGTTCGCTGGCTCGCAAAAATGCGCGGCTTGCCTCCTCCAGGTTTCCGGAGAGTTCATGCGCCAGTCCCAATGCGTCGGTGGCGCGGGCGCGGGCGTGCCACTCATCCTGCGGCAATTGATCCAGCGCGCGGCGCGCCAATTCGAATGCCGCCTGCATATCCCCGCGAAAGGCGGCGAGGGAAGCGCGGTACGTGGACACGATTGCCAGCTGTCTCTCAACGTCCGACGCCGAGGCGGGATTTTTTCGCAGGGCGTCCTCCGCCTGATCCAGGAATTGAATGGAGAGTTCAACATGCCCCGCCAGATACAGCGCCCGCGAGGCGTGCAGGGTCAGCATGGGTCTGGAGGACATGAGCGGTCGCGGCAGTTTGTCGAGCCATTGGATCAGCGTGCCAAGTTCGCCCCCGCTCCAGGTCGAGGCGTTTTGAAGCGCCCCTTCGAGGACATCGGCGGCGAGCGCGGAGTTTTCGCTCAAAAAGGCGTATTTAACCGCTTCAAAGACCAGGCCGTTTGCCTCATGCCAGCGGGAGGCTTTTTCCAACAAAGCCTTCTGTTCAGCCTTGCTCAATTCACTCCGCAGATAATCGGCAAAGAGATGATGATAGCGATACCAGCGGCGCCGGTCATCCAGGGGAACGATGAAAAGGTTGGACCGCTCCAGGCGGTCAATGATGACCTGTGAGTTTGTCTGTCCCGTCAGGGCGGAGCAGACCTCCGCGTTGAACCGGTCGAGGACGCTGGTCTGCGCGAGGAAGGCGCGGATTTCGTCTCCCTGCTGGCGGATGACCTCCTCTGCCAGGTAATCCAAGACATAGCGGTGGCTGCCGTGAAAGGTTTCGATAAAGCGACGGAGGTCGTTCGGGTTTTGAAGAGCCAGCCCCGCCAGCTGCAAGCCCACAGCCCAGCCCTCGGTGCGCTCCTCCAGCATGGTCGTAACCTCCTCAGGCAGATCCAGTTTCATGGAGCGAAGGAACTGGTTTGTTTCCTCCCGCGTGAAGCGCAGATTTTGCGCGCGGATCTCGGTCATTTGCGCGTGTGCGCGCATCCGCGCCAGCGGGAAGGGCGGATCCTGGCGGGCGCTGATAACCAGATGAACGTTTTCGGGCAGCCGTTCGACGAAGCGCGCCAGGACCTCATGAATTTGCGGGTTGTTGATAACGTGATAGTCGTCGAGCGCCACGATCACGGGACGCTGAAGTTCGGTCAGGTCGTTGATCAGCGCATCCACAACCGCAGCAGGCGATGGGAGCTGCCCCATTTCAAGCAGAGGTCGGACTTCCCTCCCCAGGCTTTCATCCGCACGACTGAAGGCGGAGACCCAGTAGCCCCAAAAGCGGTTGAGCTCATTATCCTCCTCATCCAGCGAAAGCCATGCGCATGGTAAATCATTCCTCCGGGAATGGAGCCAGGCGCCGAGGAGCGTCGTCTTTCCGTACCCAGCAGGGGCGGAGATCAGGATCAGCTTATGCTTCGCGCCAAGCCCCTTTTCCAGCAGCTCGATCAGATGTGGGCGCGCCACGCCGTCTGCCCGCCCGCCGGGAACATGAAGTTTCGTCTCGAGCAATCCTTTGACCATACCTGATCAATTATATATGGAGACACGGCTTTTTCGTGCTGGAACAACTCCCCCTTTATTTTTGACGCTGTTGTTGAGTTGTTTTGGTGAAATCTTCAATCTCATACCCGCCTTCCACCAGTTCCTTCAACCTCTGCATGAAGCGCGCCGCGGGAGCGCCGTCCACGATATCGTGGTCAACGCTGACCGTCACGCATAGAAACTCGCGGTTCTCCAATTGGCCGTTCTTCAAAACAGGTTTTTCGGAAATGCCGCCCAACGTGACTTGCAGCGTGTGATTGGAAACGGGGATCCCCCAGCCGCCGCCGTCGCCGAACATGCCGACCGCAGTCAACGAAACGGTGCCGCTCATTTCTTTCCACAAGCGCGGGCGCTGCAAAAGCATTCCCAGAATCAAGCGGCGGACGAATGAGGGCAGGTACACGAACCATCCGATGAAATTTGCTTCCCGCCCGCGTCCGTTGTCCTTTTGAAAAGATCGGAGCTCCTCATGGATCTCTCGCAGGCTTTTCCGATTGACCGCCCGAATGATGTGTGGACGAATGACCTTGCGCCCCTCTGCTTCCACCTCGAACATGGTGTTTACGTCCACGTCATTGAAAATGATGAGCCTGTCCCACCAGGCGCGGTAGGCTTGCATCTGTTTGTTTGTGTTCACTGCCTGCCCGAGGCAAACCATGACGAACGCCGTAAATGAAAGCGCCTCGCCGGTCTTGGCTTTGTGCTCCTTGATCATTCGCCGCGCGTGAGTGACATCCATCTCCACCAACCCGTGGACCAAGTGTTTCTGGCGCGCCAGGCGTCCGCCATCCACCATCAGGCGGCGGATTTTCGGAAAGGGGGTAATCTGATATTCTTCGTTCATTTCATGCTCCCAGGAATTCCTTGACGATCTTGACCGCAGCGCCGATTCCATCCTCCGCGCGGATCGCCTTGCCGACCGATTCCGCCCTTCGTGTCATCTCGGCATCGCTGACCGTCCTTTGCAGCGCTCCTGCCAATTGGGTCTCGGTCAACCTTTTGGCTGGAAGCGGCTCCACTCCCGCGCCCAATGCCTGGACCCTTTTCCCCCAAAAGTGTTGATCCACGATAAAGGGAACGATCACGGTCGGTTTCCCGGCGCGCAGCCCTTCCGCCGTTGTCCCCGCGCCGCCGTGATGCACAACTGCCGCCATGCGCGGGAATAACCAGCCGTGCGGGGCAGAGTCCAGCACAAATATATCCTTCAGAACGTCTGTCGTCTTTATGCCGCCCCAGCCGGTGGCGATCACGCCTCTTTTTCCGCTTCTCTTTAACGCCGCGATCGCAATTCCCGCAAAACGCTCGGGGTCGCGTCCCGCCATACTTCCAAACCCGATATACACCGGCGGCTCGCCCGTCTCCAGAAACGTTTCCAATTCGACAGGAGGGCGCCAGGCATGCGGGTCGTCTTGAAACCAATAACCGCTGATGTGTACATTGTTCGGCCAATCCTGCGGGCGGGGAATCACTGCCGAACTGTAAGCGCCCAACAGCGGCGTGGAGACCAGGGTGTGAAAAAAATCCGAGCTGCCCAATCGTCGCAAGCCAAGTCGCCGCCTGAATTCGTTCACGAAGGGACGATACCACTGCCAGATCGTCTCCAACGCGGCAAAGCCGGAGAGGCGGTTGAGAATCCCGCCCATGTTTTTTTGAATGGGAAAGCCCGGAGCGGGAAAATCCCGCGTGGGAAGCACAGGCGTCGGCTCGACCAGCAGGAGCGGGATGCCGCGCCTTTCAGCAATCGTCTTTCCGAACGGAGCGAACACTGCCAGGGTGATAAGCGCAACGGCATCCTGACAGGCTTCGAGTACGCCCTCTGCCATTTGCAGCGCAACCGGCCCGAGCATCTTGCGCATGGCAAAGATGGAGCGGATCGGGTTTGTATCTCCCTTTTCCATGAACTTTCGTCCGGTCTCGCTGGCCATGATCTCCTGAACATCCCCGTGTAGCGGATGGAACGGCAGCCCTTCCTTTTGGATCAAACCGGCAAAGTTTTGTGGAGCGGCAAGACGAACCTGCAAACCTGCTCGCTGCAAGCCTTTTCCCAACCTGAGGCAGGGTTGGATGTCGCCCTGTGAACCTGCGCCGAAGATGGTGATGTTCATTGTCGTCAGACCAAAAACAGAACGACCAAACCAAAGATGTCGCCCAGAAAATGCGCAAGCCAAACGACCCAAAGGTTGTTGTGGCGGGCAAACAATATGCCGTAAAGCACGGAAGAGATCACGATCAAGGCGACATCTGTGAACACAACGATGCCCGGGCCCGGGGCAAAATGTGCCAGGCCAAACAGCAGCGACACAATTGCGATGGCCGCCGGCGTACCGACGAATAGAGCCAAGCGTCCCTGAATGAGGGTGCGGTAGGTCATCTCTTCGCCAATCAAGGAAAATGCCAGCAGCGGAAGAAGGATTCCCCAGTTGATCCCGCTCTCGAACGGGAGCCGCGCTTGAATGTGCGCCAGGAATTCAGGGAAATATGCTTTTGCCCAGAGCACGGTTACAGGTTGGATGACGAATCCCAGGAACACGAACAAAACCCAGTCGGCGCGCAGAGCCGTCCACAAAGTGCGCCCGTTGAAACCCAGGTCGCCCCAGGTCCGTTTGCGAAGCGGTCGCTCGATCAGCAGGTATGCTACCGGAAGCAAGGCAAACAAGAGTTTGGCGGACGGAAGGAGCAACGTTCCCGTCAGGGTAATGACGGTGATGACGATTGTTTCAAATAGTATTCGGTTGGTTTTCATTGGTAGATCCTTTCTCCACAGCGTTCCCACGCCACCGAGAACGATGCCGATGGCGAGTCCAAGCGTGATATTGCCCAGCGCGGCGCCCAGTGCAATGCCCAGCGCCACCCCCACGCCCATCGGGATGGCCGCACGTTTTTTTGAATTTAGTCGAGAAATTTGCTTTTTCATGGGTTTGATTTCACTCCTGTAGTTCTTGTCAGTGTGGACAGTGTTGCCGCTGTCCACACTGTCTTAAAGTTATTGACGCCCGGTTCTTTCTTGCGCAGCCGCGGCGATGAACCAGCCGATGAACAACCCGCCAAGTGCGCCTCCGGCCATGCCGAGAAGGGTATTCCCGATGGCTGGGCCAAAGGATGTTCCGAAGACCGTCCCAATGACCAAGCCCAAAACGATATAGAGTGCGAATTTCTTGTCCATTTTTTCTCCTTTCAGTGGGATTTATTCCTTGATATTTCTGAGCAACAACGCGACCATGACCAGATTGACAGTCGCGATCGCGGGAAATATGATGAGTTCCACGACGCTGGTCGCTGCGCCGATCCGCGCCATGTTGCGAGCCATCAAACTGACGGCAGTCCCCATCGTCAGGAACTTGAGCAAACTCACCGAAGCCAGCAGATAACCCCACGCTCTTCTGCGCAACAGCAGGATGCCTGACAGTATGCACAGCGGCGCGACAACCCCCAGGTCCATCGCCTGGATGAACATGCTGGTAACGTTTTCCAGGACAGGGACGGCATTCGGGGCAAAGGTCGCGGCAACTCGTCCCAGCCATGCCAGCAAGAGGAAAGCCGCGGCGAAGAAAAGCAGACCAGCGATCCAGCCGCGCGGCAGCCCTGCGGAGAAGCGCTCGGGGAGCGTCTTCAAATCGAATGACATCATGCTCAAGATGAAGGCAAACAGGCTCGCGCTGAATATGGCGACATAGACCAGGAACAACTTGTTGTACGCCGTGCCAAAACACATCGTAATATAGGTGTAAAGGATGAAGCCCAGTGTGCCGGTCAGGAGCAGGCGTCCGCGCAGCGATCCGCGCAGGGTCTGCCGAAAGGAAATCGCCAGCAAAGGCAGCCCGAGCAGGAGCGTCACGAGATCGTTGGCCTGCATCTGAGCGGCGGAACTGACCGTGTCCCAGTGATAGAGACCGCGCGCGTTGATGGTCACCTGTTCGCCGCGGAAGTTGGTCAACAGATAAGGTTGTCCTTCGCCCGGAAGCAGGCCCGCCAGCGCGGCGATGAGCGTCAGCAGGATGATCACGGGAACGAGCCATTTGAGAGTTGGATTGATGTTCATGTCTATATTCCTTCATCTCCTGCAAGGGCAGTGTGATGATATTCGCCAAAGAGACATTCAGTTCCAAAATAGAAATGCTTCGGAACCCGCCGCGCATAGCAGGCTGAGAAATCCGACGCCCATGACCAGGAATTCAGCCCAAGTAAATTGAATGTCCTTGATTTTCCTGGTTTCCGCCCATGTTTTTGCCGGAAACGTATCGGCAACGAGAAGCGATTTTGATAAGGTGGCGGCGCAGATCAAGACATAGGCGGTCGTTTCCCACAGCCCAATGCGCAGGAAGGCGGCGTTTGCCGCCGCGACGGTGGGGAACGGCTCCATAAAGTTGTTGGTCCCGGCCGTCCAGCCGATCACAATGGCCTGATAGATCAGAATCGCCAGACCCGGCGTGAAGCTGCCGAAGCGGACAAAAATATTCCCGGCCGCGATGAGGAACAACAACAGGAGATTGTGGCCCAGGATGAACCAGAAAACCGGCCAGCCCGTTTCCCGCTGAACGTCGACGCCCGCGTTCCAGGCTTGTGGATGCGTAATCCAGCCGAGCGCAAATACTGACCACAAGACCAGCATGAATGCCAGCCAGAGGATCAGGCTGCGGGGGATCACATTCATGGTCGTAAGCTTCTGCATTTTCATGCGTGCGGGCCCAACCACAGCCACGCCAGGATGGCGGCATCGATGACGGCGCCGGCCGCCGCAACCTTCCAATCCAGGACGGTGAGCGCCAACGAGAACACCGCTGCGCCCATCAGCGCCGGGCGATGCCAACCCCAGCCTGCCAGCAGCGCGACCGCGGCAGCGACAAAACCGATTGCCGCAAGCGCCCAGAGCGCGCCATAAAGCGCCATCCCGTTTTCACCCAAATCCCAGCGGCCGTCGAGCAGGGTGATTTTGTATTCCAACCCTTGCACAGCGCCCAGTTTCATGTACGTCACCGTGCCCATCAGATGGATGAGGCCGTGCAGGGTGAGAGCCAAAGCGATAACGATGGATAGGATTTTCATGGGATCTCCTGTAAGTTGTTCGACCTTGAAAGTATTTGATTCAATGCGGCGATGAACGACTCGGCTGAAAGCTGCTTGGAGATGAAACCGTCCAAGCCATGTTCCTTTGCCGCCTTTTCATCTTCCGTCTTGACGCTGAGCGCTACCAGCGTTGCAGCGGGACAACATTCGCGCAGGGTGCGGATCAGCCGCTGGGGATGCAGGCCGGGCAGACTCCAATCCAACAGGATGACGTCCGGGGCATGTTGGCAGACCTGGGCGAGCAGGCTTTCCGCCGAGCGTGCCTCACCTGCGACCTTTATTTCCGATTGCTGCTCCATCGCCAGGCGCAGGGCGTCCAGCACATGTTTTTCGCTTTCCGCAAGGAGGACGGTCTTCATGTGGCGCTCCAGGCTTGACCTCGGTTGCTGTCTGGAAGGGGGGCTCCCCGGCCATGCTCGCGCGGCGGGGAGCCCTTTCGATTGCTCTGCCTCGCCGGTTAGCGGCTGCAGACGACCTTGTCGATGGACCAGGCGTCGCCGGCCTTCACCAGCTCGACCGTGAGCCTGTGGCCCGTGAAGCTCGTGGTCACTTCGACCGAAGCCCGTTCGCCGGAAACCTGGGCGGGGTGCGCGGTCACTTCGTTGGGCGCATCCTGAGCGCACAAGACCGGGTCGACCCTCCACTCACCGCTTCGGGTGAAATCGTCCAGATGGGCGATGAACGCCGGGCTCAGCAGCACGTTGTCCTGGTACGCTTTGTCCGCCAGCGGATTGCCCTGGTACGACACGTACCAGTCGTAGAACAGTTGGACGACCTGCTCGGGCGCCGGTGGCTTGATTTCCTGCGCTGTCCCGTACAGGATGGGGGGCAGGATCACAAAGAGCAGCGTGGCGGCAGCGACTGCGACCAGGATGATCAGAAACGCGACTTGATTCTTGTTCTTCATTTTTCTTTTTCTCCTATCACGCTGAAACACGATTTGCTTCAGTCTGGCTTTAGTTTAAAAGAACAACTCCCCGGCCGCATCCGCCTGCCGGGGAGTCTTCGTGCTGTACTATGGTATGGTCTTCGCCTGGTCACTTGACCAGGCGCTTTTGCAAAGCGATGGACACCGCCTCGGTGCGGCTGGCCGCATTGAGCTTGGAGAGGATGCTGCTGACGTGGAACTTGGCGGTCGAAACGCTGACCACCAATCGCTCGGCGATCTGCTGGTTGTTCAGACCCTCCACCATGAGGGCCAACACTTCGCGCTCGCGGACGGTGAGATCGAAGCCGGGATTTTCGGCGGGCGCGCGGGTGGACTGGATCAGGACCTGCGCGGCTTCTGAGGCGAGGGTGGGTTTGCCCGCGGCGGCGGCGCGAATAGCGTGGGCCAGTTCATCGGCGGAAACATCCTTGAGCAGGTAGCCGATGGCGCCCGCCTGCAGCGCTCCCTCGACCATCTCCCTCTCTTTGAAACTGGTCAACGCGATCACCTGAACGGCCGGATATTTCTCACGGATTAATTTTGTGGCGGTCACGCCGTCCATGCCTGGCATCATCAAATCCATGAGGACGACATCGGGCCGGGTCTGCTGACACATAGCAACGGCGCGTTCCCCGCTGGAGGCCTCTCCAGCCAGTTCAAGGTCGTCATGGGCCAGCAGAAAAGCGCCCAGCCCGCTGCGCACGACCGCATGGTCGTCCACCAGCATCACGCGAATGGTTTTGGCTTCACTCATGTCTCTTTCTCCTCATCGGGCGCTTGCCAGTTCAAGTGCAACCGTGTCCCGCGCCCGGGGCGACTCGCAACTTCCAACCGTGAGCCGATACTGCGGGCGCGCTCCCGCATGATGCCCAGACCGAGGCCCTCATGTTCAAGCGTTTGAGCGTCAAACCCTACCCCATCGTCCTGTATCGTCAAATCCATTTTCCCGGGCTCGCCATCCAACCTCACCCGTACCTGCGCGGCTTCGGCATGTCTGGCGATGTTGTTGAACGCTTCCTGGGCGATACGATAGAACGCCTCCTTGACCTCCACAGGCGGATTATAGGAAACGCTGCGTTCAAACCTGACCTGTAACCGGGTGCGCGCGATAAAAGCGTTGACCTGATGCTCGAGCAGGTCGCCCAAATCCGTGTCCGCCAGCGCGGCCGGGCGCAACTCCACGAGCAGGGTGCGCATCTCCGAGAGCGCGCCGCGCGTCAGTTGACGCAGTTCCTCCAGGCGGCGACGGCCTTCGTCGGGATTCCGCTCCCAGATTTTGGGCAGCACATCCGCGATCATGCTGGATGAGAACAGTGTCTGCGTGACCGCATCGTGCAGATCGCGCGCCAGACGGTTGCGTTCAGCGGTGACCGCGGCCTGTTCACTCCTGGCAAAAAGCCGCGCGTTTTCGACGGCGACGCCCAGTTGATCTGCGATGGATTGGAACAACGCCAGTTGGGCGGTCGAGAACGCGCCTCCCTGGGAGCCAACGATCACCAACACCCCCAGCCGGTCTCCCCGACTTTCGAGCGGGATCAACGCCCCAGGCTCAAGCAAACCTTCCTCAGGATCTGGCGCGATATACAGGGCCGCGCCGTTATCCAGGACCGACCGGCAGGTCGAAAGCATTTTCTCCAGGTCGTCCGACGCGACGTCCCGTACGGGGCGAAGCGAGTACGGGATCAGTTCGCCGGTGGGTTCGTCGAGCAGCATCACCCCTGCGCGGGACGCGCCGACCAGGGCAACGATCAGGTCGAGGGTGGTCGCGAGCGTTTCCTTTAAGTCCAATGATCGGTTGGCCGCCGCGGTCACATCCAGCAGGACCTGCAATTCCCGCGTGCGTTCCGCGATGAGGCGCTCCAGGTTTTGCTGGAGCTTCGTCTGCTCGGTCACGTCCACGGCGATGTTCAAGATGCCGACGGTTTCGTCGTTCTTGATCAGCGGCGCGAGAACGATATTCCAATAGGTGACAGTTTCATCTGATTGCAGGCGAAATCCGTTTTCCCGCACAACTTCGCCTGTCAGGGCGCGTTCGAATAATGGCCGGATCGCTGTCTCTGTGCCGGGCAGATGCTCAAAGTAGCCGATGCCCGGCGCCAGCGGCGCGCCCGTTGACGGAGTGTAGCGCGCCGCAAACTCGCCCCAGGTTGGGTTGTAGCGTTGGATGCGAAATTCCCTGTCCAGGATGGCGATGCCCATTGGCATGCGTTTGAAAAGCAGCTCCAACAGGTCGGCCTGCCAGCCGTTTTCGCGGTTGGACGGTTCTTCGGAAGGGAATTGGAACTCATCCCGAACTTTCATGCTTTGAGTGTACTGGTATTCGGGGCGATGGAATATTTACATATTTCCCCTATTTTTACGCTAAAAATCCCGATTCGTTTCCTGCAGCGCAGACGAAGCGGTTTTTCAGTCGGGATTCAAACTCTATGTAAACGAAATTTATACCCGTATACAAGATATGTACCGCGCGGGGATTATGTTTGTTCAGATTTAATCTTCATCCTCGTCCACATCACTGAAAAACTCATTTGGCGGGATGAATAGCGACTCGTTGGGAGTGCGTCTCGGTGGTGTGGCGGCGGGATGGTGCGCATGACGGCTAACTGAACAGATCCTTCACATCGTCCCGCGTGAGCGACTTGAAGAAACTGGCCTCGGTAGTGATGAGACTTTTGACCAGGGCGCGTTTCTTCTCTTGCAATTGCAAAATCTTTTCCTCCACCGTGTCACGCGCGATGATCTTGTAGACGAAGACGGGTTTGTCCTGGCCGATGCGATGGGCGCGGTCGCTGGCCTGCATTTCCACGGCGGGATTCCACCACGGGTCGAGATGGATGACGTAATCGGCGGCGGTCAGGTTCAAGCCTACGCCACCAGCTTTCAGGCTGATGAGGAAGAACGGGAACGACGGGTCATTTTGGAATTGGTCAACGCGTGATTGGCGGTTGGGAGTCTGCCCGTCGAGATAGACGTACTTGATCTTGCGTTCGTCGAGTTCGCGCTTGAGTAGTTTAAGCGTCACGACGAATTGCGAGAAGACCAGCGCCTTGTGTCCCTCGGCTTGCAGCGTCTCCAGCGTTTCGAGCAGGACCTCGAACTTGGGCGCGTTGCCTTTGTATTTTTTGTCCACCAATGCGGGATGGATGGCGATCTGCCGCAGGCGCAACAACCCTTCGAGAATCTTGAAGCGCACGTCGTTCATGTCTGCGCTCTCGATCAGGCCGAGCAGTTCGGCGCGGTACTTTTCGCGGGTCTGCGCGTACAACTTTTTCTGCGCGGCGTCCATGTCGGTGTAGACGATGCGTTCGGTGCGCGGCGGCAGTTCGGGCGCAACCTGTTCTTTGGTGCGGCGCAGGATGAAGGGGTAGACCAACTTTCGCAGGGTCTTGGCCGCCTCTTCGTCGCCCTTCGCTTCGATGGGATTCGCAAACGCGCTCTTGAAGTAATCCATGTTGCCGAGCAGGCCAGGATTCAAAAACGCGAACTGCGACCACAACTCAAAGGTGTTGTTCTCTACGGGCGTTCCCGTCATCACGAGGCGGTGGTCGGCGTGGAGCAGGCGCGCGGCCTTGGCGCTCTTCGCCAGCGGATTTTTGATGGCCTGCGATTCGTCCAGGATCACGTAATGGAATTTGTACTCGCGCAGCAACTCCACGTCGCGCAACATCGTGCCGTAGGTGGTCAGCACCACATCGTAGTCGTTGAAGATGGATGTGTCCTTTTGACGGAAGTTGCCCATGTATTCGAGGAAGCGCAGACTGGGTGTGAACTTCTCGGACTCTCTCTGCCAATTGGCGATCAGACTCTTCGGGACGATGAGGAGGCTCGCTTCTTTCTTGACCTCAGCCTGTTCCTTCAACGCCTGGAGGTAGGTCAACACCTGGACGGTTTTGCCGAGTCCCATGTCATCGGCGAGGACGCCGCCGAATTTGTAGTCGCGCAGGAAGTGCAGCCAGTCGAAGCCGTGCTTTTGGTAGGGGCGCAGTTCGCCGGTGAATCCGCTGGGGAGGGCGCGTGGCTCGATCCGCTCGAAGGTGCGGAAACGCTCGCGGCGTTCGCGCCACTCCGCAGTAGCCCCCTGCGGGGATGATATCTGAATCGAGGCGTCGTCTTCGAGCAGGGAATCCAACAGGGACAGGTGAACGTCCGCCACGCGGAATCCGTCCTCGGTCTCCTCCGCCAGATTCCAGAGATGTTTGTATTTCTCCAGCCACTCGTCGGGGATTTGCCCCACCGAGCCGTCTGCCAGTTTGATGTACCGTTCGCCGCGTTTGAGCGCCTTGCGGACATCGTGGAAGGACATTTGCTGGTCGCCAAATTCGACGATGGTTTTGAGATCGAACCAATCTATGCCCGAGGTGATGTTGACGCGCAAAGTGGCGTTGGCGCGGTTGATCTTGCCGAGTTTGAGATTCTCCTCGCCGTAAATTTCAAAGCCCGCCTGCGCGAGGAGCGGAACCGAGTGGAGCAGAAAATCGAAGGGATGGGCGCGAGCGCGCAGTTCGAGCGTGCCGAAGGGGAAGGCGGAACCCGCGCGCTTGAGTCGGAAATTTGGGTCGGTGAGCAGTTGATAGAAATATTGCTCGCGCTCGGGCTGGCGGCGGATGCGGACGAGTTCCCACGAATCGGGGACGGTCTCGACAGATTGGGTCTCGCCCGTTTTGGACGCGGCCGCCTCGTAGTCCGCGTAGCCGAAGCGCAGGTCGGCGCGCAGGGTCTTATCCTTGTTGTCGTCGTGCAGGTAGAGGCGCGGGACGGGCGGTACTTGAATGTCGTGCCATTTTACGAGGTCGCTTTTGATGGGGAGCGCTTGCGCGATGCGCGCGAAGTAGCGCTCGCGAAAATCGTCTGCTTGCTGGATGGGAATTTCGATGGGAAACGAAGGCAGGATGGACAGCGCGTGGATACTGCGAAGTTGGGCGAGATGATCGTCCATGAGAATCCAACCTGGATGATTGGGAGAGACGATCTCGACCTGTTTGTTGATGTAGTTAAATTGTCCGTTGTATTCATAGCCCGCGCGTAGGGCGAGTTTGGTCTCGTCGCGCTGGATGTCAATTTTTACTTCGACGGGGTTGGGCAGGAGGTAAATGCGGCGTTCGAGTTTATCGGGGTAACGACTGCCGAGGAACATTGGCACATCGAGTTTGGCGAGGATGGAAAGATACATGGGCAGGTTGCTGGTTCCTATTCCATATTGCATGGAGTTGGAAAGGATGTTCAAGACCGAGGCTGATTCAGTGTCCATGTTCAAACAGCCCGCAGGGTTCACTTGGCGGAAGATCCGTTCGCTGACCTTGAGCCAATTCTTGCTGGTTTCGAGGAAGTGGTTGATCTCTTGCGGAGATTTTTTCTCCGCGCCTGCGATGCGATACCAGTCTTCAGATTTGATGATGAGCGGTTCGAGGGAATAAAAATATCCTGGGCGATAGGCGCTGCCATAGCCATAGTAGCCCATCTGCGTGCGTGTCAGGAAAACAGCCGCCACGTAACGCGCCAGATGCGGCGAGGAGGAACGCGGCGACGCAAGCGAAAGCGTTTCATCCAGTTTTTTTTGCCAATTCTGAGAGGACTGTTGAGCGGGCGGAGGAGCAGGTTTTCTTACATTTTGAAAATCTTCATCATCATCATCTTCTTCATCATCCCAATCTTCCTCTTCGTCGTCTTTGAGATACTCGCTCAACTCCAACGCGGCCGCGATCATGTGTTTGCAGAAATTGCCATCATCCGCGTAGGGACAGTCGCATTCGAAGGCGAGATCGCCCTTCTTGTCCACTTTGATCTCAACGGTGTACTCGTTCGAGTCGCCGTCCACGAGAATGATGGCCTTGCTGTCAGAGATGAGAGTTACATCCCAGGCGCGGTTTTCCTTGTAGTAGGCGCGCCCGCGCTGGATGGAGCCCGAGTCGGCGTAACGGGAGTAGGGGAAACTGTCGAGAAGTAGGGATGTGAGCGCGGGCATGGCGGGGGTAGTATATCCAACAGTACGTCCCAAGGGGAAATACTTTTCAGACAATTTTATAAGTTATTTAGCGGCAAAGCTGTTACGCCTTGTCCAAGCGGTAAGGTGATGTTTCCTGAGTGAATCACATAGCCTGGCAAGGCTTTACTCTTGAAATCTCGTTGAAAGGCAAGGATTTCTTTTGCCATTTCAGGTCGCGGTGTTTCGGAAAGTTTGATTTCCATTGGAATAAGACCAGACTGTGTTTCAATGACCACGTCCACTTCAGAACCTGCCACTGTTCGCCAGTAGTAAAGCGGTGGTTCCTCTCCGCGATGGAGACATGTTTTATACAGGTCGGAGATGACCAAGTTTTCAAATATCGCTCCGCCCATCGGTCCAGCCGCGGCATGTTCAATATCGCGCAAGCCGACGAGGTAACACAGCAGTCCTGTATCCACAAAGTAAACCTTTGGTGACTTGATTAGCCGTTTGCCAATGTTAGCGTAGTAGGGACGCAGCAGGAAAATCTGGAAACTAGCTTCAAGAATTGAGACCCAATCTTTAACAGTATTAACCGCGATTCCAACATCACGAGCAAGTTCGCTCAGGTTGAGGATTTGAGCGCTACGGGCAGCCAGAGCGCGCAGAAAGACTTGAAATTGCGTCAAATTACCGAGGTTTCTCAAGTTGCGTACATCGCGTTCTAAATATGTTTGGACGTAACTGGCTTGCCATAGGCGTACATCGCGCGTGAGGTCAGTGGCAATCTCCGGATAATAGCCTCGCAGAATTTGTTCCCATAAAAATGATGGTGTTTGAGTTGGGAGACCGGATAGTGATTTGTTTTCCCAAGGAAAAGTTCGGTCTGGAAAACTTGCCAATTCTCTCCGAGAGAATGGCAACAATTTGAGAACAGCCGCCCGTCCCGCAAGGCTTTCTGTTACCTGTTGCATTAGGAGCAGGTTTTGGGACCCGGTTAGGATGAATTGCCCGTTCCGACCGCGAGATGCATCAATCTTTTCTTTTATGTAGGGCAAGAGTTCTGGAACATATTGGATTTCATCGAATACGATTGGAGGGGGATATAGATTTAGAAATGCACGTGGATCGGTTTGTGCAGCTAAGCGCACGTCTGGTGGTTCAAGAGAAAGTACCTGATAGCTATTACCAAAGAGTTGCTTTAATAATGTTGTCTTTCCCGATTGGCGTGGGCCGACAATTACGGTGGCAGGAAACTGTTTGGCGGCTTTGAGAACGATTGGTTCCAAGGAACGATGAATGTAGTTATTGTTCATTCGGCCTCCTTTGCTTATTTGCAATTATACTGCAAATAAATGCCTCTGCGCAAGAAAATCCCCATGCATTTGCATGGGGACTTTTGGGGAAACTGATGAGAGAAAGGTTGGTCTCTGCCGCCTACGTTGCCGCCTACGCTCGGGGCTTAAATTTATACCCATATACCAGATATATACCGCGCGGGACAGGTCTTTGTGCAACTGTGATGTCTAAAGCATGCCTGATGGAATGCAATTTTTGCAGATATGATGTATAATCACAATGTATAAAGGAGAGAAATATGTCTGATCACATGGTTCGAAAACAAATATATCTGCCCCGCCGGCATAATCTGACACTTAAACGCTTGGCAAAGCAACGGGGCGTAAGCGAAGCAGAGGTAATTCGCCAGGCATTGGAACGCGAGGCGCAGGTCTTTGTGTCGCCTGTCCAAGGCAGCAAGCAAGCGTTGAATAATATTATCGCCTATGCGCGTTTACTTCGGAGACGGCCTGAATCCTTGAAAGGCGAACCTTATGTATTCAACCGTGAGCAATTGTATGAAGAACGGCAGAATCGTTGGGCCAAATCCAGGAGGGGGTAATCATGCCTTCTATTTTGCTGGATACAAACATTTTGATCTACACATTCGATCCGCGAGACGAATCACGGCAAGAACAGGCCATTGCCCTTTTGATCAAGCTGGAAGGGGAGGAAAAGGGTTGCTTGAGCGCACAGTGTCTCTCTGAATTCGCAAGCGCCGCTCTGACGAAGCTTGGTCTTTCTGCAGATGATGTCATGGATAAAATCGGTAATTGGCAAAATGCCTTTCCTGTCTTCAATCTAACACCCCAAATTGCTCTGGAAGCCACACGCGGTGTGCGTGATCACAAGCTCTCCTATTATGATGCCCAAATTTGGGCATGCGCCAGACTTAATCAAGTCCCCGTGATCTTTACGGAAGATTTTCAAGATGGGCAAATTTTGGAAGGGATCCGATTCATAAACCCTTTTGGGGGCGATTTTGTGATGGATGAATGGTAGACCGGGATTTGTCGCCCCGCGAGTTGACTTGCCTCGCCTTCTTCTCTCAGGCTTGCAGGCGCTTTCCTGGACACAGAGCATCTTCGCGCCGCATCGAACGCGCGCTTCCCCCAAACGCAAGACGAAAGAGACAGCTTTGCTGAGCGGGAAACACATTTGGAAAACCTGACTTCCAAAAATTCGCGCGCGGCAGGGGGGCAAAGCCCCCTCGCGAAGCACCCCTGGAGCGCAGCGCAAGGGGCTGCACCCCCCGGAGTCAGAAGATCAGAATTTCAGAGCACAGGATTCCAGAATCAGGGCGAGAGCGCGCACCGAAAGCCGAGGCTGTTGAGGGAATTGGAAGGATCGTTCCTGAGCCGACTCGCAGAACGGAGGTAGTCACCAACGCTGTACCACGAGCCGCCCCGCACAGCGCGGTATTCTCCCGAAGCCGGTCCTTGAGGGTTATTGGATGGCGAGATGGAGTAGTAACTCGAATCGTACCAATCTGCCACCCACTCCCACACATTGCCTGCCAGGTCGTAAATCCCATAGGGGCTTTTTCCGCTTGGGTAATTGCCAACCGGCGAAGTGTCCTCGTATCCATCGCAATTCGGGCCGCCGGGCACAACATAAGCATCCAGACGCGTTTCGTCATCGAAATTCCCATTGCGGCATTGAAAATCGTTCCCCCACGGATAGGTTCTACCGTCCGTCCCGCGCGCCGCTTTTTCCCATTGCGCTTCCGTAGGCAATTGCGCCCCGCGCCATTCGCAATAGGCATTGGCTTGGTTCCAGTATTCGTGCTGATGACATCCCCGGTGTTTAGATCGCGCGTAGCGGACAACACTTCGATGGTAGGTGGACGTCCCGCCGCGCCCAGGGCGCTCAGGGCAAAGAAGGCCACCAGAAAGATAGCCACCGAGACTCCGAGGACAACAAGATTGACTCCGGTATTGGCAATTCGTTTAAGCATGTGGGTTACTCCATTCGTTGGGTTTCCAGGGCAGGTCGCTCTGGAGCAATGCCTGCTGGATGGCAGGCGCTTGTTTGATGAGTTCTTCAAGTTGGTCGAGAGATCCGCGTATCAGGCCATACACGGCGAGCAGGACAAAGTCTGTGCGCAGATGATCGGACTGGAACAGCAGGCGATGGACCTGGGCTGTTTGACGCGCGATGTCCATGACATCCGCCTCCACCAGCGCCTCGGCCGATACGCGCGGCATGTCCGGGAAGCACAATTGCACCAGACCCGCCAATTCGTTTTTGACTTGCTGTGAGATTTGCGGCTGCTCTTCTGCCGCTGTTACAGCACTGGGGTGGAGCAGTTCTTCCACCGGCGTATCGGGATTGGCTCGTAACTGTTCCACCGCGCGCGGCAGACGTTTGAGGCCGGCTCGGATCGCTTCCAGCAATCTTTGTTGCGCGGGTGGTGTGAGCGTTGCCACGGACTCCACACTGCGCAAAGAGACGTGTTCGCGCAAACCTTCCGGTAAAGACTCGAGCAGGCGTCGCCAGCGCGCGCGTTTGGCTTGGTAGTTTTCTGTCATGGGCAGGTTGGGATGAAAACGCGTAGGGCGGATGGAAATGCGAATCGGGCGCGCAATTCAACGCGTCGTTCCCTTCCCAGACTCGACGCGGTCCCCTGCCAGCAACGCGACTGGACGACGACCGGGACGTTGCCGCTCCAGATCTGCGCGTCCGGGGAGGCGAGGGCCGGCGTGGTCATGCTAGCGGCGTCGTACTTCGAGACGCCGGGCGGGGGATGTCCATCGAACCGGTCTTGTTTCGATGAAGGGTTCTGGAAATTGGCGGGGAGATTCTGCGCTTGGCGGTTCGAGCACGCAGGTTCAGTCCAGATCGTTCTGTATGCGATGATCTGGCGGTAGTTTAGGCCAAGCGCCAGCAGCAGGAGCGCGATGACGAGCAGGACGATTTTGAGGAGGCGATGCGCAAGGAGGTTCTTTTCCACGGTTGGTTTCATGCCGGGTATGATAGTGAAAACCGGAGAGAGGTATCCTCCATGTGTCGCCAAGCGTATCGGCAGCCGTTTGGAAGAAATCCCCATGAATGCGCATTGCAATTCTTTGGCGAGCCTGTCCTCCGACGAAAAGGCGCTGATAGCCCTTTTTGGAAGATGGCTCGATTCAAAGAGGCGAAGGCAGGTCATTCTCTGCCGATCCGCGGCTTTTACCCTCAAGTATCTTATTAACGGTTATAATAGAAAGTGTTAATAAAAAGATCCATGTTCACAGCATTGGAATTGACCCGATGAAGCCTGCTGATTTTCGCGACCCGAAAACGGGAAGAACCATACGAACTCAAAGCGGCTATTGGGCCTTCGTTCCCGCCCCGCTTCCGCCCGCATTGGAATGGACCGACGAACTGGTTTCTGCATTATCCGAGGCCGAACGGGAACTGGGCAAACTCACCACCCTGGCCGGAAATTTCCCGTTCCCCAAACTTCTGATCCAGCCTTTCGTTCGACGCGAGGCCGTGCTGTCTTCCCGCATCGAGGGCACGCGCGCCTCCCTGGCGGACCTGTACGATTATGAGTCCGCCCAGCGTTCCTTCCTGGAACCGGATAACGACGTGCGCGAAGTCCACAACTATGTACAGGCTCTGGATTACGGTCTGGAGCGATCGCAAACGTTGCCGATCAGCATGCGCCTGATTCGCGAGGTCCACGCCAAACTTCTGGAGGGCGTCCGCGGCGGACAGCTCGCCCCCGGGCAATTTCGCCGTACCCAGAATTGGATCGGGCCGGCGGGCTCCACGATCGAAACCGCCGCTTATGTTCCCCCTCCTGTGGACGAAATGCGGGAGGCCCTGCATGACTTGGAGAAATACATCCATGCCGGCGTTGATCTTCCGCCGCTGGTACGCGCCGGCCTGGCGCATTATCAATTCGAGGCGATCCATCCCTTCCTGGATGGGAATGGGCGCGTGGGACGGCTGCTCATCATGCTGCTATTCCATGAATGGGATATTCTCTCCCAGCCGCTCCTGAATTTGAGCGCCTACTTTGAGCGTTATCGCCAGGAGTATTACGACCGCCTGTTGGATGTTTCCCAGCGCGGTCGCTGGGAGGCCTGGCTGCGTTTCTTCCTGCGCGGCGTCGGCCTCCAGGCGCAGGATAGCGTATTCCGAATGACGCGGCTCGAATCCATCCGCTCCCGTTACGACGTTACGGTGCGCGCGGACCGCAACCCCGAACGCATGGCGGCTGTGGTGGACTATCTCTTCTCGCGCCCGATCCTGACGATCCGTCAATTGGAAACGGCTCTCGACATACCCTATATGGCTGCCAAGCGTTATGTGGATAAACTTGTGAACGCAAACATTCTTCGAGAGAAGACGGGATATGCGAGGAACCGCGTGTTTCTCGCCGGCGAGATCTTTCAGGCATTGGAACATTCCGAGGAGGATTGATTCCACACCTAGGTAAAGGGGGCGTGAAAACGCGCTTTATTGGCTGATTCTTCCGCCTCCTGCCGCCTACGTGGGTGGACAGTTTCCCCATCCATCGCTACAATCCCGAACGTTCACCCTTTCCACAATCCATTCTCCCTCTTCAAGAAGCCCGGCTCCCGCTGGGCTTCTCCCGTTGTATCCCACTATCAGAACCAAATTATTCCCAAGGAGAACATTCGCATCAATTCACATCCCTTTCCCCAATATCCATCCCTCCGCTGAGAAAGTTTCATCCTTTCCAGCCACTATTCCCAATCTGCACCGATCCAACCAAAAGGAGATGCATCCCTCGCACAAAACGAATCGCTTCCCATCCGTCCAGCGCATGCGCCGATACGCCCGGCTGTGCCGCTTACGGTCACGGCTTGTAGACCGATACAGTTGCTGACCTGAACCATTCCCGCAACTTCATATCCTGCACGTAACGCAAAAACGGGCGCCGTTCCCAGTTCAACCTGGGCGGCGCCCGTTTTCGATTCTCTACACAGCGAGGACTCGCCGGGGTGAGAGGCCCGGCACACAAAAAGGTGAGACCGCCCAGCTGTCACTGGACGGTCTCAAAGGTGAAACAAATGTTCCAAGCGCATGATACCACAACGAGCAAGACTGTCAAGATTTCCGCGCCCTTCCGCCTGAACGCCGCCCAACGTCGCGTGTTCGCCAACGGCCAATTCATCAACACCGCATCCCCCATCGGACGACAGCAGGGAGACTACCTGTACTCCGCCACCGTTACACTGCTGCGCGAGAACGCGGCGCTGTATACCACTGCCCCAGCCTGGGCCAGCGTGGAGATCCGATGAGCGGGCGGCGCCTCGCTGGTCCGCGCGGATGCGCGATCATGCCATCCCCATGGAAGGATTTAACCCGTACACGAAAGGAGAATACGCATGAGAACCTTCGCCTGGCTGTTCATCCTGGTCGTTGTTGCTGCAAGTCAAAGATCCCGCAGCGTTTTCCTGCGGGGTCAGTCTCATCGCTGGTTTGGCTGTTTCCTGGCAGCCTTCGCCCGCCTGTTGGGCGCATAGATTCCCGCAAAGGAGGCCGTAGAAAGGCATATGGACGATATCCTCTCCGCCGCCGAAGAGATCCTGGGACCCGCGGTTCGGGTGGAATCCCACAGACAGTGGGCTACCTTTTGGTGCCCCTTCCATAACGACGCGGATCGCCGGGGACAGGGCGGCCGCCCAAACTTTGGCGTGCATCTGGTTCACGGTTACTGGAAGTGCCTGCGCTGCGGCGCGACCGGCGGCTCGCTGAATTCCCTGCGCAAGAAGCTCAGACAGGAGTGGAGACCACCCGTATCGGCGCTGCAACCGACACGCCCGCCCAGACCACCGTCCCAGGTGGAATTGCTGGATGAAGCCGTATCGGAGGCGCGCTCGGTGGTGCAGCGTTCCCCGGCTTGGACCTATCTCGCCTCGCGCGGTGTATCGGCCTACACGGCGCTCGTGTACGGCCTCGGGTACGGCATCCCCGTTCCGAATGTCCATCGCGAGACGGTCGAAGCCGCCAAACAATCCATGCTGGTGCGCAAGGACGGGACCTGGCTGTGGGCGGGTGGTGTGATCTACGCCGATCCGCCGACACACCCCACCGTGATGAACGTGCGCTACCTGCCCGAGGAACAACTGCCCAAAGGGACGCGCACCTTCAAGCCCGAAAAGAATCACAAGACCTGGGGACTTCGCTCCCAGCCGCTCGGCAGTTGGCGCATCACTCCCGCCACACGCACTGTGATCGTGCTGGAAGGTCTGTTCGATCTACTCATCACAGCGCAAAAGATCCACCAACTCGGGCGCGAAGCCGATACGGTGGCGGTGTACACCAACGGCGCCAGTCCCTCCGCCAAAATGCATCGGTGGTTCCGCGAACATGCGCAGTACGAATATGTGTTGATGCGCGACCCGGATCCCGCCGGGGTGGAATGGGCCCTGTCCGTATCGGCCTCCATCCGACACAGCGGCGCCAGCGTGCGCACCGTGCTGCCGCCAGATCAGCTCGATCCGGATGAAGCCATCCTGAGCGGATGGTGGCCGTCTGGAATCTAATCTCACCTTCGCCCGAAATCGGGGAGCGACCCATCGCTCTCCGATTTTCTTTTCCCCAAGGAGAATTCGCATGAATGCGTTCGCCGTTTTCCTGCTCGTGACCGCCCTGCTCATCCTGAGTTGGGCGGTTTGGTTCCTGTTTGAGCTTTTGCGCTACGTAATCAGCGGCGAGTACCACGTTGACAAACGCCTGCGCGATATCTGCAAATAATTCCAAAGGAGATAACCGATGATCGCTGTTTCGCAAGACACATTGCGCGCCGCGCTGAACGCCGTGACGCGCGCCAGCCAGAAGAACATCCTGCCCGCCTTCTCGCTCGTGCGCCTGGACGCGGACGTGCAGGGCCAACTGAGTCTGTCCTGCTTCAACGGCGAGTCCGCTGCGCGCGCCATCGTGCAAGCCGCCTGTGACGAAGACCTCTCCGTCTGCGTGGACGCCTTGACGTTGAACGCTGTGGTGGAAACGCTGACCGGCCCGATCCAACTGTCCGTGGAGGGCAATTCCTTCCTGCTGAACAGTCAATCCAACCGCACCACCTTGCGCATCGTGGATGAGCAGTTGCCAGTGATCGGCGAAGAATCCGTTCAGACGCTCGCCGCCCTATCCGGTTCCACCCTGCGGAGTTTGCTGCGCATCCTGCCTTTCGCATCCACAGACGGCTCGCGCGCCGCCCTGCAGGTCGTTCATCTGACAGTGGAAAAAGATTCCATTCTTGCCCAGGCCGCGGACGGCTTTTCGGCAGGCAGTGTGCGTGAGGACGTGCAAGGCATTACGCCACCGACCACGCTCTCCCTGCCGTGGAACTTCGCCCGCCTGCTGGCCATGCTTGTGGATGAACACGATACGGTTCAGATCGAAACGTCCGGTTCGAACCGCATTCTCTTCCAGATCACGAACATGGAACAGGCTAAAGACTTGACGCTCGCCACGGTCACCGGCGCGGATAACTTTCCTGCCGCGCAGGTCAGGACCCTGATCGAGCAATCCCAAACCGATGCGCGCGCCCATCTCAGCGTTCAGCAGACCAGCCTGATGCAGACCATCCGCATGGTGCAAGCGATGGGTACGCACAACGCCTGCATCAAGGCCTCGGGCGGCTCGGTGAAGATGGCTTCCGAGGAGACGCCAACCGGACAGGCGCGCAATCTCCTGGATGGCACGGCCAGCGGCGAGGACGCCAGCGCCTGGCTTTCGGCTGCCTTCCTGAAGCGCGCTGCCGAATCCTGCAAGGGCGCAATCACGCTCAAACTGGCGGATGGCAAAAAGCCGGTCCTGCTGGAGGCTGGCGCTTTCACCGTTCTGATCATGCCGCTGCTGATCGAAGGAGCCAAGAACCCCTTTCCGGAGGAGGAAGCGCTGGCGATCAGCCTGCCTGATATGGCAATGGCGTAATGGACCCGCAACTCACCGAGACAGCGCAGATTACCTGCGCCGTCTTCTGTTTCCCAGGAGCCCCATGAACAACCAACCGACCTTCCCCTCCCTGCCGCAATACGAACAACCCAGCCTGCGCAGTCTGCCCCTGCGCGAGCAGCCCGCCCAGCGCGTCGTCCAGAACGCGGCCGCCTGCAACCTCACCGAACTGCTGGCCGCGGTGATTGGCGGACCGAAGCAGATCGAAATATCCCAGGCATTGCTTGCGCACTTCAACGGCGACATCCGCCGTCTGTATCAGGCGCATCCGGCGGAACTCGCGCAGGTGCGCGGCATCAGCCAGGTGACCGCGGCGCGCCTCAAAGCCGCGCTCAGCCTGGGACTGCGTCTCAACCTGCCCAACGAGGAACGTCCCACCATCAACTCCCCAGCGGACGCGGCTGCTCTGGTGCAAGCCGAGATGAGTCTGCTCGAAAAGGAACACCTGCGCGTGCTTCTGCTGGACCGGCGCAACCGCGTGTTGGACATTGTGGAAATCTACCAGGGTTCGGTGAACTCCTCGCAGGTGCGCGTGGGCGAGATCTTCCGCGCCGCCATCCAGCGTCTGGCTTCGGCCATCGTGGTTTGTCACAACCATCCGTCGGGCGATCCGACCCCAAGTCCCGATGATGTGGCGGTGACGCGCGCCATCGTGCAGGCGGGCAAACTGCTGGACATCGAAATTCTGGATCACCTGGTGATCGGGCAGGCGCGTTGGGTCTCGCTCAAAGAACGCGGCTTGGGCTTTAGTTAGGAGAGACCATGCCCACACAACTTTCCTTCGCCTTTCCAACCAAACCCGTCCTCCAGCATCCACCTCCGCCTCCGTTGTGGTTGGAGGTGGACGCCAACGCCGAAGTGAGCGTTGCCCTGCACGACGCGCTCACGCCGCTTTCCACGGAAAAAGACGGCGACTACGACCAGCGCATATACGACGCCCTGTGGCTGGCTCGCTTCGAGCTCGCGCTCGATCACAGGCAGTCCACCAACTTCACCTTCGCCTTTCCCCGCAAGCGCTGGCGCACCGAGGAAATCAGCGACATTCCCCTGCGCCTGCGCTGCGAGATGCACGGGGACACCATCCGGCTCAGTCTGCTCGCAGACTTTCAGGAGGCAGCATGGCGTACTACCTAGGCAGACGAAAACAGGGCGACTTGATCCTGTTCCGCTCTCTCCGCGCTCCTGCCAAAGAAACGCACGGCACGCGCTTCGTGTCCGTAATCGGGCCGTTCAAAAGCAAGATTGGCGCAAGTTACTTCGCTCGTTATGGAAGGGACGACCCGCGCATCCGCACGGCTGAAGACGCCGAACGTCTGGCGCGCGCCGACCCGCGCATGGAGCAGGCCATCGTCGAGGAAGCCATGAGCGAAGAGGAGCTCGCCATCGCGCACGAGTGTGAGGTTCTCGACCATCTCGAAAATTTTCAAGTCAACTCTCCCATCCCCATTCAAATCTCAACCCAAGGAGTAATCCCATGCCCAATTGGACTGAAAACGAACTGACCATCTCCGGTCCCGACGTGCAGAAGGTATTGAACGCCATCCGTTCGGAGACGCACGACGATGAAGACGCGCGCCTGCTGGACTTCGACAGGATCATCCCCTACCCGGAGCCGTATCGCGCGCTGGATCAACGCGCGCACGAGTACCAGGAAAAACTGCGCGCCATCGACAAGAACGACCCGGACCGGCAAGCCAAGTTGAAGGCGCTGGCAGCAGAGTATGACGCCGAACCCGGCGCCCCCTGGATCAAGGACGGCTTCAACTCCGGCGGCTATGAGTGGTGTTGCGATTTTTGGGGAACGAAGTGGAACGCGACCCACGTCACGCTCACCATGCGAAGTGGAGCGGAGCCCCAAGCGCACAAGCAGATCAAATGCGGCTATTGCCAGGCCGTGAATCGCACTGAGCATCTCAAGGTTCTCGCCTGCCGGCAATGCGGCAGTCCCCTGTCAAATATGACGCCGCAGGAAGCCTTCCTGGAATTCGACACCGCCTGGAGCCCGCCGATTCCCGTGATCGAGAAACTGGCATCCATGTTCCCCGATCACGAATTCCACCTTACCTACTATGAGGGCGGCATCGGCTTTTGCGGACAGGCGCGCTGGTCCGGCGGACAGGAACAATTCCACCGCCAGGATGCGTATTCCGGTCCGCGCGGCGGATAAGACCCAAAAGGAGAATAACTCATGTCGTACCAAACCGAACACCAACGTATGCAGCCCGCGCTCGACCTGGCGCGCAAACTCGACATTGCCACCAATCCCGATCTGAACGCCCTCTTTGAAGCCGGGAGCGGCGGCTTTCAGGTGTGGTGCACCCCTTGGGATCATCCCGCCGGTTGGCACGGGATCGCCATGCACGCCGGAGCCTTCTCCAAGCCTTGCGAATTCGTGGGCAGCGTGCATTGGCAATGGGAGGAAGAGCAGATCGTGGCGATCCACATCGAGACCACCGCCTACGCCCTGGCGGATCAGAAGCCGAACGAGTTCTGCACTCTGGTCGATATTCCCGAAAGTTCCAACCGTTCCACAATCCACAACCGCGACGCGGACATTGCATGGCTGAAGGAAAAAGTCACCTGGCTCTTTGCCGAGGCCGGTGTCGAATTGCCTCCGTTTGAATACGAACAGGCGCGTCTCTCCGATCTCGGTTCCTATCTGTTGGCGCACTACATTTCCGATATGGGCGAGTACGTGGTGATCCTTTCCCCCGGCCTCGACCCGCAGGAATTCTGCCGCCCTGGGTACGAACTGGCGCGCACGTTGGAGATCGGGAATGCGGGCGACTTTCCGGCGGATGAAATCCTGCGACCCGAGCAGACCCGCTTCGGACCCGATACCGAACCGGACGAAGGCCCGTTGGTTGAGCAGTACGAGAATTCGAGCCGCCTGCACGATGACGACTGGCTCGAGGCGGGCTTTGAAGACCGCATCAGCGGCTGGGACGAATAACCACTTCACCACGGAGGGCGCACACCGCGTCCTCCATTTCTTTTCAAGGAGCTGCCCATGACCACCTTGTTTCAAACCACGATCGAGAAACTTCTTGCTGCACACAACCTGTTGGAAACCTTTCACGCCCAACTTGATTTCCACGCGCGCTTTGACATGCCCGGCTACCAACGCCTGGTGATCGAGCGCCACGGCGAATTGATCAGCGTCGCCCACTACTTCGAGCAGAACGGCGATCTCGTCCCCGACCCGGAGGTGGAATTGCACTACCCGACCTGGGTGCCGACCGCCATCACGCAGGCCTTCGGCATCCGGCGCGAGAAATTCATCGCCCGCATGAATGACATAACCCTGGCGGACACCCGCTTCGACCGCGAGGTGTCCTCCTTCCTGTCCATGTGGGCGCGCAACATTCAGGCGCAGGGCTGGGCGCAGAGAGGCCAGGCGCATGATGACCGCTAATCTCTCCTTCCAGTACCTATACCGCGACGCCAGCAATTACAAACTGCACGGCGAGGCGGTCTTCGCCAACCAAACCGGCCTGTCCCTCGAAGAAATTGAAAAACGAATCCGCGCCTGTCTCCAGGATGGCGAGTTCTTCATCGCCCGGCAGGTGCACATCGAGGAACGCTTCTTCGATGTGTTGGACGACCAGGACGACCATCCCTGGCATGAGTTCGCGCAGGTGGCGCTCACCAACGACACACTCTGGGACCCGGATGAGATTCCAGAACGCGATATCACGGACTTCCTGGCGGAGTTGGAAAAGGCGCACGCCTCCGGTTGGGATGAGATGAACGTACGCGACGATCTGAAGCGCCTGCTGGAAAAACAGACGGCACATTTGCTGCAAACGCTGGGAGGCGGCGATGGATCGCGCCAATCCTGACCTGGTCGTTCTGCCTTTTCAGGCCAAAGAGGCCGGCCGTTCGGGCTATCTGACCCTCGAGCAGGTCCTGCTTCGCTTGAATCGCGTCGAGCGTTTGCAAATCGAGCGCAGTTACCCCGGCGCGCCGCACGCTGTCGGATGGACGATCTTCCGCCGCACGCCGCAGAAATACATCCATGAGGGCGAGCCGCTCTTCCGCTTCGAACGCGGGGCGCGCAAACGTTTGCGCCAAAAATACGCCATCCACTACTCGCTGGTTGGGGAACACGACGCCCTGGCAGGCGCCCACTTGCATCTGTAAAGGAGAAGCCCATGTACGACTATATGCTGGAGGAAATGGCGGAAGCCATTGGCCGCGACTGTCACGTGAATCACAACGAGGTCCTGCGAACGCTCGGCCAATATTGGCGGGACAAGATCGCGCATGTCTGGCAGGCGGATGATGTGCTGGAAGCCGCCCACCGCGCCGAGAAACCCATCACCCGTGAAGATGCCCGGTTGATCTTGCAAGAGGTATTTCATGAACTCGATTCGGAAATGGGCATTACCTGGTTGACGCTGGATGTTGCCCTCGAGGAATATGAATTGGACTTCCCCCAGTTGACACCTGAAACCTTGAAACAGGTAGTGGGCGTATTCGAGGTCTGGCGTCTGCACGATCCGATCTCGACCCAGTTCGGCCTGTTCCCGGACCAGGTGGATGGCAACCTGCCGGAGGCATTGGAATACGCCAAACGGATGGCGCGCCAGGTTCCGGGGGTGTTGGTCTTTCTCGGTTGTGAACGTTACGCCTCCGAGGTCAATGAACCCTGGCTGACTCTCCTTGCTGTGGATGAACAAAGCGAGCCGGTAATCAGCGTCTGCCAAATTTCGGAAGAGGAGTGAACGATGTACGACTGGACAGAAGTCTACGAAGACGAATACATCAAGGAGCGTATCGAGGAATTGAATCAGGCGCAACAGGCGGCCCGTCAAAGCGGCAAGGTATTGGTCTCCAGTTACGAGCAGTTCTGGCTGCCGAACTTGAACGATCTGCCCGAAGTGGAATATGCGCGTTCTCAACCCCGCCGCGCGCCCTATGGAACCTTCGAGCCTGCGCCCAATGCTCCCTTTCATGGCGCGCTGTGGTTCACACCTGCGGCAGGCGCAGAGTTGCCTCCGGCCTTGAAGAAGGATCAGGATTGGCTGGCCGCCAGCGCCATCGTAGATATGAACGCCCGCACGGTGAAAATCCAGATCAACGATATCGAGATCACCTTCACCGGATTGAACGTCAGCCAGAGCGCGCATGAACTGTTGCGGGAGGTCAACCGCGAATTGGCGCGCGCCCGCGCCGGGGTATATGTGTACCGCCTCGAACCGGTTGTCCAGGATTCCAAAGCGCGTCACCTGTATCCGGACGGCCGCGTTCCCACCTTGAGCAATGCTCACACGCGCGCCGATGTGACCGGTTTCGCTGTGTTACAAGACCGCCCCTACCAGCACACGCTTGTTTACGTGGGCGTCGCCGCCCACAAAACCAGCGTGGAGAGTCTGTGGGCCTCGTTGATCCGCGGGCGCGGCAGTTGTTCCCTGCGCGGCGTTACCGTCCTCGCGGATGGAGAAATCAAGATGGTTACCCAGGCATTGGTGGATTTCAGCCTCCTGCACGCGGGACTGATCTGCCGCAAGGCGCTGCCTGGCAAATGGGAAGCCAAGGATGACGCGGCCTACGCTCTGGTCTTCGAGGACGAGGAAGAAGCAAACCTGCAAACCCTGACCTTGAAGCGTTTGCAGGAGACGCTGGCCTTCCCCATCCCGGATACGTGGGCGAAGACGCTCTGGGAGTACGCCCTCGATGCCGAGTTCCTCCAGCGTTTGGAAACCGGTGGGGATTGCCTCGGCGGCGTGCGCATCGACCTGACCAAAGACTGGCAGGCGTTGGTACAGAACCTGCTCGAGCAGGGTGTTTTGAAAGTGTAGGAGGCAGCCATGTTTCAAACGGTGCAACCGAAAGAGATCTTCGACCCGCGCTATTGGCAGGTCTCGGACTCCCACCCCGCCTACTGGCTGGCGCAGTTGCGCAAACCGGACTGGCAGGAACTGCTCCAGTTTCTGGAGATCAAGGCGAAATCTTCTGCTCGTAAACCAGCGCTGGCCTCGGCCGCGTTGGAGCGCCTGGAGTTCGCAGTCTGCAATACGCGCGCGGATGCCTGGCACGCCTGGAGTCTCATCCTGGCGGAGCAGGCGCGCGGATTGGTGATCCAGTTCCGCCACTCGGAGACGGACTGGACACGCGGCATTCCCGAATTTGTCCGCCTGGATCGTTGCGAGCCGCTGGGCTATGTGAACATCGCCAGCCGGCTGGTGTGCAAAGTCAAGTAAGGTTCATTCATCAACACGCGCCCTCGCGCCCACTGGTGCGAGGGCTTTTCATTTCACGAAAGGAGAAGATCATGCGACCTCCCGCTATCGAGAAAATGGGGTTCTATGAAACGTCCATCCGCGTCGCTGAATTGCTCACAACGTACTTCAAGCCTGCAGAGACCGGTCGTTTGCTCGATCCCTGTGCAGGCGAAGGCACGGCATCCTCCATCCTGGCAAAAGCCCTGAACTGCCAGAGTTGGGGCGCGGAGTTGTCCCCGGCGCGCGCCGCACTTGCCACGGAAAAGATGGATCGTCTCTTCAACGCCCCCTGGCAGTCCTGCCACCTCACCAACGAGTCCATCACCCTGCTGTTCCTCAACCCGCCATACAGCCATGACCGTTTCGGTGACCAGAAACGGCTGGAGTTGGAATTCCTGAAATCCGCCACGCCGAAATTGATGCGCGGCGGGACGTTGGTGTACATCGTGCCGCATGCCTTATTGCGCGATCTGGATGTGGCCTCGCACCTGGCCGGGTATTACGAACATCTCACGGCCTATCGCTACCCCGAGACGGAGTTCAACCAGGTCATCGTGTTGGCAGTGAAGCGGCAGAAGTTCAAAGTTCCCTCTGCTGAGGAAGCGCGGCAGGTACAGGCTTGGGCGGATGCGGAACCGCCAATGTTGGAGGCTGTGACCGAGCCGATGTACGAACTTCTGCCGGCTTCGGACAAAGGCGCCAGCGGACAACCCATCCGTTTCACCCGAATGGACTGGCAGCCGGAAGAGGTTGTGGATGCCACGCAAAAGCGCGGCGTGATGGCTTCGAAGGAATGGCTGGATTTGATCAATCCCTCGCGAGCGTTGGGTGAGTTCAAGCAGCCGGTCATGCCCTTGAAAAAGGGACACATCGCCATGCTGATGGCGTCCGGCATGATGGGTACGCTGCGTTTGAACGATGAAGATGGCAAGCCCATGCTGGTGAAAGGGCGCGTCGTGAAGGTTACGGAGAAGGTGGAGGAGAAGACCGGCAAGGACGGCAATACCTCGGTTGAGGTTTTCCGTGACCGCTTCGTCTCGACGGTGGCGATCCTGCGCCAGAGCGGGATCGAGATCATCGACCAAGTCGAGCCGCTCTCCAAGTTCATGCATCACTATGGCGATCAGATCGGCGCGCACATCCTGTCCACGTACCGCCCGTTATACAACTTCGACCCGACCTTGGAGGAGACCGCCATCCTCGACAGGCTCGGCACGAAGCGCAAACCCTTGCCGGGGCAGGAGAAGGCGGGGTTGCTGCTTGCACAACGACATGCAGCGACAGCCATTTCCCGTTCGATACGAAAGAATGGTGTTGGGAACATTCAGGGAGAAATGGGATGGGGAAAAACTATTTTGGGAGCAGCAACGATTGACCTGCTTGATGCCTATCCCGCCATCGTGCTCTGCCCTCCACACCTTGTCCCAAAATGGATTCGTGAAATCGAGGAGACCATCCCCGGCGCCAAGGCGATGGAACTCAGTCGCATCGGACGCAACGCGAACGATCTTGGTGACGTGAACGATGTGCGCCGTTTCCTTGATCTGTGGGTTGACGGAAAACTCGGACGAAAGGCAGTGGCAGTGATCGCTCATACCTCCGCCAAGTATGGCGCGGGCTGGGAACCGGCCGCGGTGCGGAAATGGTTCGTGGATGAGGAGGATCAGCATCCATTCAAGGCGCTGGCCTGTCCAGAATGCGGCGCGCCGATCCAGATCGATCAACCCGGCGGCATTACCATCACCGCTACTTCATTGGATGAGTTGGGCGACAAGCGCCGCTTCTGTACCGCCAGGGTGTCCGGCTACGAGTTGGATGAGGTAGGACGCTTGGCACACGACGAACAGGGACATCTCGTTTGGGGAAAACGGGTTTGCGGTGCGCCGCTCTTCCAGTTTACCGGGAGGCGCTGGGCGATTGCGGATTACATTGCCAAACACGCGCGAGGTAAGTTCAAGTTGCTGATCGCGGATGAACTACATCAGTTCCAAGCGAAAGCCAGCGATCGAGGAGTCGCGTTCCATCAACTGGTTGCGTCCACCCGCTACACCCTGACTCTGACCGGAACGTTCTTCGGCGGGCGTTCGACCTCCATCTTCTGGCTGCTACACCGTCTCAACGCCGGTGTGCGCCGGGACTTCGCCTTCAACGATGAGAAACGCTGGGCGCGCTTGTATGGCGTGCTGGAGATAACTCGCAAAAGCAAACGCGCGAGCGATGACGATGAGGAAGATGGTTTCACCGGCAACCGCCGCTACCAGAACCAGGCAAAAGAGCAACCCGGCATATCGCCCGCCATTGTGAACCGCCTGCTGGACACAACGGTCTTCCTCTCCCTGAAAGATTTGGGCTTGTCCCTGCCGCATTATGCCGAGGAGGTTGTGACGCTCTCCATGACCAACGAACAAGGCGGGCAGTATCGCAAGATGGAAAAGAAGCTGCGCGACCTGGCGCTGAACAATCGCCGTTACCTCTCGACCTGGTTGCAATGGACTCTGGCGCGTCCCAACTCCGCCTTCCGTGATGAAGTGGTAGAAGTGGACGAGGTGGACCGTCAGGGCGAGTTCATCCGCAGGAAGCAGTTGATGGAACTGCCGGCGGTTGTGGATGGTGAAATCCTGCCCAAGGAATCCTGGCTGGTGGATTTCTGCCGCTCCGAACGTCAACAGGGACGCAAGGTCTTGATCTACCTGCGCCAGACCGGCACCAGGGATATACAGGATCACATTCTGAAAATCCTGCGAGAGGGCGGCGTGCGCGCCGAAGTACTGGCATCCGGGATCAACCCGCGCAAGCGCGAGGAATGGATCGCCAAACGGGTCTTTGGATTGGACGCGCTGGTGGTGAATCCCATGCTGGTGCAGACCGGCCTTGACCTGATCGCTTTCTCCTCGGTGGTGTTTCTTGAAATTCAGTATTCGCTCTATGTGCTTTGGCAAAGCCTGCGGCGTGTGTGGCGTCTTGGACAAACAAAGCCGGTGAAGGCTGTGTTCTCGGTCTACAGCGACGCGATGGAGGCGCGCGCCCTGGCGCTCATCGGTGCGAAGATGAAGGCTGCCCAGTTGTTGTATGGAGATAACGTGGGCGGCGCCATCGTCCCCGAGGAGGATGGTGACATCCTGATGAAACTGGCGCGGGAGGCGTTGGAAGCCGCTGACCTGCCCGACCTGCAATCCCTGTTCGCCGATGAAGTGCTGGTTTCCAATTCGCCAATGGGTTGTCCGACCGCGCCCAGCGCGCCTCTGCCTGTCCCCGATTTGCCCAAGGTAGTATCCTGGGCGGATTGGATGACGCAAAAAGGCGTGACCGGGAACCGACCGGCTGCTAATCGTCCCCGATCCAAACAGGCGGCACTGAATCAAACGTCCCTGTTCTAAAGCCCCGCATTCTACAGCCGAAATAGGATATGAAGAATGCGGGGAAGCGACACCCGCTCAGGCATGACGCCTGAGCGGGTGTACTATGTGAAAGGAGATTCCCTATGGAAGGAAAACCGAGATGCAAGAAGTGCGGACGGATTCTGAAATCCCCGGCAAGTATTGCTAGGGGAATGGGCTCCGCCTGCGCCGGCGCGACTGGTTCATCGAAGAAAATTACGCCTGTACGCGTGAGGCGGAGCTCGGGAAGGACATATCAAAGCATCAACGTTGGCGAACGGCAAGTCCCGTTTTTCTCTGGTGAAATGCCCATGAAGCCGGCGAGCAAGAAGGAGTTGTACCGAAGGCGGCGGGAGGAGCGGCGGCGCTCCTTCGAGACTCGCCAGCCGTTTCAATGCGGACTGCTCATGCCCAAGCGAAGCCCGCTGGTGTATGAGCCGCTGGAGGATGGGAATTGGAAGGAAAATCCGAGCGGTAGAGTGATCTCCCACGAGCGATTGCAGCAATATCTAACGAAGTATCGGTTCATCTAAACCGCAAGCCCCTGATGAGTTGAAAATCAGGGGCTTTTTGCTTTAACCATCCATCTCGATGTTCGTAATTTCTGTCATCAAAATTTCCTGTCAGTCAATTCCTCTTCGATGGATTCAAATTGAGCAAGCACGGATCGTAGATCTTCCGCGAACCTGGATGCGAGGATTTCAGAGGATGGCAGGTTGGCGGAATCTTCCAGTGACTCGTCCCTCAGCCAGAAAATGTCGAGGTTGACCTTGTCGCGGGCGAGGAGTTCTTCGTGGGTGAAACTCCGCCAGAGACGCTGGACGATGGAGGAGGAGGGACAAGGGGTGTCAGGTGTCAAGTTTCAGGTGTCAAGCCATTCGACGGTCACGATGGATTCGACGGTTTGAAATTCGGGATCGCCCGTGAGAATGACAGCGTCTTCCTGAACGGCGGCGGCGACTACAAAAGCATCCGCGTAAGAAATGGCATGGTTGGCTTTGATGTGGGCGGCATCCAAGACAAGATTGCGGGTCGCGTTCAGAAGAGTAATTGGCATACTTTCGATCAGGGACTGTACACTTTGTGCTGTAGCAAAGCCGCGACGACGCTCGATTGTGTAAAGCACTTCGCCGAAGTTAATCATGCATAACAAGACGCGGTGCCGCCCTTGTTCAGCCGACCGTAATACTTTCTTCACGCGCGCTCCGCCTGGTTCGTCGTTCAGATAAGCCAGGAGGGCAAAACTGTCCAACACGAAGGTGGGGTTATTGTGACTCACGGGCGCGTTCCCGACAGTGTTCTTCCACGATTTCGGCAGTGAGGGAATCCGAACCTTTCAAAAAACCCACCCCCTCTTCAATGGGATCTTTGGACGCGGGCAGGATGGATAACACGCCGCCATAATCTACAATAACCACTTCGGTGCCGGGCGTGAGTCTGTATTTTTTTCGCAATTCGGCGGGGATGACTACCCAGCCCTTGTTGGAAACGGTCAAAGTTGTCATGGGAAACTCCTTGTTATACTTTTATCGAGTTAAGTATAACACAGGCTTTGAACAATGATAGGACAGATGTTATAGGGTAAGTAATTCATCGGATATACTTTAACAAACGTGATAAACTGAGGGCATGCCAAAAGCCCGAGACTATCACCTAACCGAAGCGGAATTGGCCGCTATCGAAACAGCGATACGACACGACAAGCGGCCAGAAGTAGATAGTGCAAGGATTTTTCTGTAAAAGTGATCTGGCTTTCCTCGGAAGGAGAGTCCCAAAAACGGAGAAGGGGCTCTGGGAAGACAAAGTTCAGGTAAAATGGGCGCACCCCCAACGGAAACGGGAACGGCTCTTCTCAAAAAGGCTGTTCTCGTTTTCATTTAGGGGGAGGGTTTTCGTCCATCGAAAGATAGACTCGACCCATCTGCCATTCCTCATCCTGTTCCATCAGGATGGCGCTCACCAAACGCAAACAGGCGGCTTCATTGGGAAAGATGCTCACCACGTTGGCGCCCGTCCAATTTCGCGGTTCAAGCGTTCCTGGGTGTTGTTGGTGCGCAGTTTCCTGCGGTGCGCTTCGGGAAAGGCGAACACGGTCAGTCCTTCGGGCAGGTTGGTTTCCATCCAGTCCGCCAGGCGGGAAGCGCTTTGAGCATACTTTTGAACCGTTTGCTTCAAGTAGGCTTCGGCCGTCGGACGGTCGGGGGCATTGAACACTCTGCGAATGTCCGCGGCCACTTCTGTCAACATCTCGCGGCGAGGAACGTAGCTGGTTGCATTCTGTTGCAGATGGTATTGGCAGCGCTGCCAGAGAACGCCTCCAAACACCGCCCGCAACGCTTGCCGCAAACCAGCGTGAGCGTCGCTGGTAATCAGACGCACACCGCTCAGGCCGCGCTGGATCAGGCTTTGCAGGAAGGCGCGCCAGAAGATTTCGGCCTCACCCAGACCTATCCTCACGCCCAAAATCCTCCGTTTGCCGAGTGGATCCACTGCCTGGGCGATCAAAACGGCCGCATCTACCACCTGTCCATCCATCCGCACTTTCTCGTAGCGGGCATCCAAAAACAGGTAGCGGATTTCTCCCAACGGTCGATTCCGCCAGGCTTCCAGCAAGACATCCAACTCCGAGGTGGCCTTGCTCACCAGACTGCTCGATACCTGGCTGCCGCACAACTTCTCGACAATGGCATTCACTTTGCGGGTCGAGGTCCCTTGCACATACATCTCGGCTAACGCCATCGTCAGGGCGCGTTCACTACGCAACCCTTTTTCCAGCGCTTGTGGATAATAATCCCCAGTCCGCACTTGCGGAACGGCAAATTCAATCGCGCCCATGCGCGTCCGCACTGTTTTCGGCTTGAACCCATTGGCTTGGTCGCGTCGCTGTTCCGAGCGTTCGTAAGGCGCCACTCCCAGGTATTGCTGTCGCTCCGCTTTCATCGCCGCATTGACGATGACGCGCATCAATTCGGGCAAGTAATCCAAGCCTTGCTCGCTGATTTGCTCCAAAACTTCGTCTGGTAAGGTACAATCATTTTGGTAGGTCATGGTCGCTATCCTTTCTGAAGTTGAGCTTTCCGAAAGAATATACCAGACCTACCCTTTTGGCAAGTTTTACAGAAACAAGTTTACACTAACGTCACCCCGCCCGGCGCTTCACAAGTTTTTGAACAATGGCTTTTGACGAGCCATAACTGACAATTGCCACATCAAGACCCGCGTCTTGATACAAAGTCAGGGCTCGTTGGATGCCTTCAATAATCCAACCTGTCTCATTTCCCAATGCCCCGCCGCCAAGCCGCGTCAACAACAACTGATCGCGTCCATGATGTTCGGTCACATCGCGTATCCCATTGAGATTTCGCGCGAACACGCTCCCGCAATTATGGCATCGTTCCGCTATTTGAACAGGTCGGGCCGCCGGTTTTTGGCCCAACCCAGATCTCCACTTCGCTCAGGCCGTTATTGCCCGAGGCGTTATCAGCCTGCAATGTGACAGAGGCAATCGTCTGGGGCGATGCTAACGTTACATCTATGCATCGCGGTCCTCCGCTGATCATGTCAAATCGCTTGCTCCATCCATTGCTAAGCGAGATAACAATCTCATTGATCTGCTGGTTATCAGGTGAATTCTGCGGACGGTCCCAGACGAGAATACGGCTGACATCGAACGTGCCGGGCAGCGAAAGCGTGAGAGAAAACCTATGTCCCAAACCATCGGTCCAGAAAGTAGATAGATCTCCGTCAAAGGCATTGCCTGAACCGATGCCATCGGGCGAGCGCTGAGCTCGCGGAGCGATATTACCAACGAAAGCTGGGCGCGGAGTATTCGTAGGCGGCTTGGGAGTAAGCGTGGGCGATTGTCTGGTATTCGTTGGCGGTATCGCGGTTGGCTGTTGCGCGACCGTAAAGGTCCATGTGTCGCTCCAGTTGCTTTCCAAGCCGTTCTGGTTACGCGCTTTAACATGCCATTGATATGTGCCCGGCCACATTGTTCCAATATGGTAGGCTACATCGGTGATCCAACCGGAATTAAGGGTGTCATAAGGGCCTCCCCAATATTCGAGATAGTATTGATCCGCATTAGAGACATAGTTCCAGGCAAATTGAATATCCTTGGAGGGGGGATAGTTTTTATTGTTGGCAGGACTGCGCAATGCAGGCGCTGCAGGAGCTTGCGGAGCTGGTACAGGCGTCCGCGTTGGAACGGGAAGCGGCGTCTCGGTTGACCGAGGCGTTTCAACCGGTTCTTGAATCGTAAATGACCAGGTATCGCTCCATTCGCTTTGTTTACCGGATGAATTTCGCGCTTGCACATGCCAGAAAAACGTTCCTGGGAACATTGTGCCAATACGGCAGGAAACGCCATTCTGCCAATCACAGGGCACCATTAAACTATACGGGCCTCCCCATAACTCCACCTTATATTGGGGAGCGCCTGTGCTGGCGTTCCAGACCAGAGTAATCTCGGTATTTTTCGACCAGGTTGAATTATTCCGGGGTTGTGAAAGCGTCGGTTTTCCTAAAACAACAGGCGCTGAGGTTTGCGTCACTGGAATTGGACCTGAACCATTGGTGGAAGTAAGCCTAGAGCCTGTGGCGAAATCAGTATTTCCGTCCCAGGAAACGATCTTCAATCCCTGCTTCATGGACTTGTCCTGAAATACAACCACATGGAGATGAGGGCCGATCTCTTGATCGGGCGTTGTAGAATTTCCGATCTTTGCAACAGGGTCGCCCTGTTTCACCACAGCGCCTTTTCCTACCAGATAAGCGCTCAAATGTAAATAAACCGAGAGGGCGCCGCCGTTTCCATGTTCTATCTTAAGTACATTACCTCCGCCATAGCCATCCCACAATTCGTCAAATACAGTTCCATCGGCAGGCGCGAGAACCGGCGCGCCCATGGTTTTGATAGTCTGCTCGGAGTTGGAGACTATATCCAGGGCGTAAAGATTAATTTTCCAATTTCCGGGGAAATCGCAGTGAGAACTCACGCAAGAATCCTTATCGCCCTGCGTAATAAGCCATGTTCCCGCTTGCACCGGCAGCTTCCAACTTGCCGCACAGCACGTTCCCCCCTGGGCGCGTCCTGGTAAAGTGGTAAAAGCTAATATGACAATCAAGGAGATACTTACAAGAAGGAAGAAGCGTAAACGAATTCGCATTGGATCTCCTAACTCGGACAAGCCGAAACCAGACTGGACAAACTCTTTTATCCCAGAGAAAAAGTTAACCGATAAAGCGCTATTATTGGAACTGGAAAGTAGCCAGCGTTTTCTCAAATTCCTGAATAAGTTGTTCCTGCTCGCTTTGTCGCAGTTGTTCCAAACCCGACAAGGCTATTTGATATTTTTGACCGCCGTGCAACACAAGGTAGCCAACCGCGATCCTCTGCGCCTGATCTGGATAAGCCACTTCCTGCCGAATAGCCGGTTGACCGCCGATCGTTGTATTTGATTGAGCGATCACATCATAGGGCATGCGAGTAACAACTTCCTGCGCCCAGCTTTGAAGAGTATCGCCTGCCTGCGCCGCCTCGCCGTGAACGGACATGATCACGCCTTCCGGCAGAACCCATTGCCATGCTTGATTCCCCGCATCCTGCAAAAGCCAGTCAGAAGGGTAGGCAAGCCGATAGATATTTTGGGGATCGTTAAATTCAGCGGTTGACGAGGCCTCCGGCAATGGCGTTGCGCCATGAGCGGCATTTTCCGAACTTATCAAAGGAAGCCACCGACCGCGCGTAAAGAATGCCGTCAACGCTAAAACAATAACAGCCAACAAGACCCACCAGTAGTCGCACAGCCAACAAGCAGGATCTTCCCACCATCGTTTGTCCATACGCGACTCCTTTTCTAAAAAGCCAAAAAAATCCGCGCGCAGCAGGGGCAAGCCCCTGTACCCCCGCTTCAGAACCCCAGAATTCCAGAAACCAGTATTTCAGAACTATGGTGAGCGGGAGCAACGGAAACCGATGTGGTCGTTCCAGTAAGCAGGATCGTCCCTGCTGCGATCCGACGCGCGGACACTGTTATCGTCGTCGCTCCACGAGCCGCCCCGCAACGCGCGGGAGTCGCCCGAAACGGGACCTAAAGGATTGGAAAAAGGCGAATTGGCATAGTAATATTTAAAATACCAATCTGCAACCCACTCCCAAACGTTGCCCGCCATGTCATACATGCCATAAGGGCTTTTTCCGCTTGAATAAGTGGTTACTTCGGTTGTATCTCTGTTGCAATTGCCATAATTTGCTTTAGAGCAGTCAAGGTCCTTGCCCCACGGATAGAGTCTGCCATCTGCCCCGCGCGCGGCTTTTTCCCATTCCGCTTCGGTCGGCAATCGCGCCCCGCGCCACTCACAATAAGCCTCGGCTTGATGCCAATCCACGTTAATGACGGGGTAATTATCGTACCGCACATTTCCGTAGTAATTGGAGCGGGAATCTGAGCTTGTTCTATGTGGCGGGTCGCACGCGTCCGCATTCATACAGGCTCTGTAGGCAGCGTTCGTCACTTCGTAGATGTCCATGTAGAAGGCGTCCAAATACACTTGATGGACGGGCTCTTCGTCGCTATCACCATCCTCGCTGCCCATTGTGAATTCGCCTGCTGGCACGAGCGCCATTTGAATGCCTTTGGAATCGGTAATTTGAGCCGGGTAGGGCGTCGCAGTTGGAGTAAAAGTTGGACCAGGTGTGCGAGTGACTGTGGCGGTCGGCGTGGCGATCGGTGTGGCGGTATTCGTCGCCAACCCTGCCAGTGGACCGACGCCCTGCGTCCCTAAACTCAACAACCCGCCGCCGACAGAAAGTCCCGCGCCCAGGAGGAATACGAGAATACCAATGGGGATCCATTTGCGCCAGCGGAAATCTTGTAATAACCTGAATCCAGCGGTCTCAACCTCCGTTTTCACCACTTTCATGTATTCTTTCACCCTACTGAGAGACAGCGGCAAAATAGCAGGAGCAGATTGATGCGTCTTTACTTCGTCCCTGCGCTCCACGGCAGGCGTCTTCGCGTCAATACCTCTCACGGAGATCTCATCAGCCTTGTCGTAACGCGATACTCTTAAATCGAGCGCTCCCACCTCGCCTTTTAATTTCTCGATCTCATCATCGAGCGCATTGAGTAAGGCAGATATTTCCAAAGTCTCCCGCCGTCCCCGTTCACGTTCCCGCTGGTAGTCCGTAAAATACGCGGCAAATTGTTTTTCGAGATCCGAGAGCCTGTCCTCTGGGTTTTCCTGCATCGGTGTGACATGAAGCTGTTCAGCATCGGTCAATGTTTCCGACTCTTGCCGATTTTTCCCGTCCCGCACAGTCTCTTCCTCGATGGGCGGCGGTTCCACAGACAATACTGCGCCGCAGTTTGGACATTCGGTTGCGGCGGGAGGGACAGGTTCATTGCAAGTGGGGCAGGTGAGCATGGCATCCATCGGTAATCTCTATAAAAACAAACTGCTAGGAAAATTTATTACCGCACTGATGACAATGGATAGCATCGTTTGGAACACGGTGGTTTCCGCAATTCGAACATTCCTTATAACCATGCGCCAACAACTGTTTTTTGAATTCGTCAATAATAAGATCCGCCTTGGCGTCAAAAGATTGCGCAACTTCTTTTGGCGGCTGCCGTAAAATCTTTTCTGAGAGAAGTTGTATCTCATTATGGATAGCCGTTAATGCATTGGCTATTTTCGAAGTCTGTTGTTCGTCATCTTGAGAACCAGTATTTAAGTGCACTAATATTTCGTCCATTTTTTCTGTTAGTTCTTTTACTCCCAGCGACAACGGTTGCTTTGAGTTCTTTTCTGAAAGAAGTTGGATAACATTTTGAATTGCTGTTAAGAACCTATCTCTAAACCTTGAATGAAGTGTAGAATAAGAGCATGGACAAAGCAGAAAAGACACAATATGCAGATGTAG
>JAANMU010000502.1_pt1 | contig 46389 bp, 77 predicted proteins | sample 7279701 | NCBI WGS metagenome assembly JAANMU01 (sample SAMN14094539, study PRJNA606508) | bioreactor metagenome | isolation source: A lab-scale SPAN reactor treating ammonium-rich wastewater day 57 | place: Ireland: Galway | collected 2017-03-13
CTTGCAGTTTTTGATGTCAAAGACCTTCGAGCGTTGATTCCCTCCGACGATCTGGCCGGAGTTCAAATCATGGACGATCCCGCTAAGGTCGCCAAGTTGCCTGAGATGCTTTTCGAGTTCGTCCATCTGCTTTCCGCTGATTTTACGGGGATTGGTTTTGTACGGGGCAAACTCAATGCCTTTCGGTCCGGTTGTCTTTTTGCTCATTGGTAATCATCCTTTGCGCAAGTATAAATCATCCTGCGCTCATGCTCATGTACCGCTCGAAAATCTCCATTGCTTCGTCTGCTCCATAGCAGACCTCGCCCATCCCGCCGGCGGCGTTGACCTCTTCCAAAAACTCCATTTGCTCATCGGATACCGCGCCTTTGCTAGTTCGCTTGTCGGCGGCTTTCATTTCGATTGCCAGATAAGCGTACTCCCCGCGCGGTTGCAGGTACAGGATGTCCGACACTCCCGCGCCCATTCCCTCGGCCTTGAACTTTGCCACCAGCGCGTATGGGTTGGACCCGCCGGCCCACATGCCGTTCGGAACAGAAAACAGCAGGCGCTCATAAAAGTCACCACGCCCGCGGAACTGAAGGCGCGCCCGCGTAAAAAACGACGATTGCTCATCATGTTCAGATACACGCGGCGCCCTGGTTCGGTAACTTGCCTGTCTCTGCGACATGCTTACTCGATCAATCCTGGGTGCTGGACATTGAAAAGAAAAACTGCTCCTCGTTGGATCGGAATGGATCCTTCATTCCAATAATCCTCCAACAATTGCACCTCCTTCTGCTTGTTCAACTCCAGCTAGAAACGCTGAAACGAGGCGGTCATAGAGTTTATAGCGATCATCTCCAACGTACTGCGCTTCGGAGGTTGTGACTTCCACCAATTTGACGGGTTCATGAGCATCATCCATAACCAGGGCAAGCCGTCCATCGTCAGTTACATCGTAGGGAAGGAAGCCGACCACGCCTCGTCCCTCCCGCATAATCCCATTGAACGTGACGGCGTGCTTTCGGTTCGGGTGCTCAGAAGGCGAGACCCCTTCCCGTCTATCATCGGCCTCTACATACCAGGCATCGCCAATGTGGACGACCATTTCGGCGCGGATTCGCAAATCACGCACAAAAGACTCCCCTATCTTCTCCATCGCATCCGAGTTTACGTGTCCGCCCTCCATGACGATCTTGCCACCGACAAGTTCTCCGCGGCTCGAGCCGATGATAATAAAAGAGTGCTGAGGCTTCGCTCCAGACTTCAACTCTGCCTTGACCTTATCGAACTCGAATCGGCAGATGTCCAGGAATTGAGTATCGTTCACGCTTCCTCCTTGACGTAGCACTTGCAGTTTGGATGAAACGGCGGAGCATTCTCGATGGACATAAAAAACACCTGATCGAGAAGTTCTTTATAGACAATCCGAACACCAAACGAGTCCAGGACCACCGCTCTGCTCTTGGCGAAGAACAGCAGGAAGCGTGTGAACCGAGGACGCCGGCTGACGAAGCGGACCTTATTGCGGATGGTACGGAGAATAAACTCAGCCCACTGGCTTGATGGATAAGACTGAAAATCGATCCCTGCCCGTAAAGCCAATTCAACCAAAGTGTTCTCATCATATCTGGCGTTCATTTGCACCTCCCGCACTCGCAGGGCGGCAAGGAGCCCTCGTCAATGTAGGCCAGCATCTTCCTGGCTTTCTGCTCGAACTTCTCCGCCTGTCCTTCGTTGTACGGAACCTCCACAACGACATGCTCATACGTCTCGCGGCAGCGGTAGACGATGAAGGATTTTTTCCACCCTCCATATCGCATGTATAACTGCACCTGAACAAAGTGTTCGAACTTGGCGTGGTGATCTTCCCTGATCTTGTCAAACTTGAATCTTGAAACCGACTTGATCTCCAGCAGGTCGCCGTCCACCGTCTCGCCGTCAATGTGACCGCGCAGGCGCGAATCAAACGGCGCCACTACCTCTTTAGACATGGGGAACGAATTGATCGCCACTCCTGCGTTGTACAGCAGCTGCATGACGGCGCGCTCCTGCTCGTACCCGGCGTAGCACATGCGATGGGCTTCTCCTGTCTCTGTGATCCCGTTCCTGAATTCAAGCACTGCTGCGCGCGGACACTGGGAGATTTTACTGATGCCGAGATACTCCCGATGCTGGTCCAGGCCGGACACCCTCGCGATGTGAGTGGTGATCCTGTATGCTATTTCTTTATCCGACATTTTGTTAGGCACGGTCGCCTCCTTTCAGGTGATCGGTCAAAAAGTGGATGCGCTCGCCGGTGTCGAATGCCGCGCGGCGCTCCTCATCCATTGGATTATTTCGATCTGCTTCAAGCAATTTTTTCTCGCCTTCGATGTACTCTGTCACGATAGGCAACTGGCGGAGCGTGATCTGATCTTCCTTCAACGCCGACTCGTAGGCTCGCATGAAGTGGGCGCGGTCCGCCACCTCATTCTCGGACAGGCACAGGTTTCTCCAACCGAAGCGGCTGACAACCTGGGCCAGGATGGGATAATCGAAATGGGGAGTACTGTAACTTCCAACCTCCACCATCTGCTTGCGGACCAAGCCCCACGCCTCCTCAGGGGTTGGGATTTTCCTTGCCTGGCGCGTGATCTCCGCGGCTTGCTGGCGGATTTCCGAGATCGTAGGCGGGAAGTTGTGGGGGGCTGTCGAGATGAAGCGCGCTACCGACGCCTTCAATAAATCGCCGGGGATGTCTTTCATAAAGGCGTACCAGGTATTGATCACCAATTCCCGATCTTCATCGCTATCTCCCAACTTGAAGCGATCTGGATAAGCAACCAAAAGCATCTTCAAGATTTCGGAAACGTCACTTGCGTTTGCCATCTTTGCCTCCGAGCGTCGAGTCTATCTTGGCGAACTGACTTTGCATCTTGCTACCGCCGCCGTTATTCTCCCACGGCTTCTCACCGCCGAGGTAGACGATTCCCCAGTCCACCCACCCAGGATTGAGGACGGAGTACCTGCCTTTATTGTCCTTGCGTGGAGTCGACACCCACGCCTTACGCGCTTCCGTGAGGCACTCCAGCACCAGATCCCTGGCTTCATTCTGCATGACCGAACGCACGTTTTCGATGCGTCCCATCCACTGCGGATCTGTGGCCGGCACAGCCCCAATCCCTGATGCTTCCAGGACCAGCGCATGGGCTTCCCGAAGGTCCAGCCCGCCCTTCCATTCATCCCGCGCGAAATGACCGCTTCCGAGATCTGCGGGAGGCGCCGGCAATCTTGAAGCGCTCGGGTGGGAGATGACTTGGTGCTTGCGCCAGTTGCGCAGGTAGTAGAACGGCCTGCCCTCAGACTCGTAGATCACGACATTCTGAACGCTTCCGCCGTTTCCATCGGAGCGGGAGAGTTTTTCGACAATCTCGGACAGCCACTCACGAACCTGATCGGATGTAACATCGTCGTAGCCGAAAATCATCTTTTTCAACTGGCGCGGGTCGGCTGTCCCGCGGCCTTCGTCGTCCGCGTTGGAGATCAGGCCGATGAACAGCCACCGCGCGCCAAAGGACAGGCTCCCTACTTCGGGATCCTCGTATAGATTTGGGTCCAGCATCCTCTTCCTCGCCATCGTAAGCCTACTTGAAAATTTCCATAAACTCAGAGCGACCGACCGTCTTGCGGCCAGGGAACTTGCGCGCCAATTCTTGCGCAGCCTGTTTTGCGTCGATGTTCCATTTACTAGCGGCAAACTTAACCGACGCGCTGCTTAACGGGCTGATCTGCTCCTCTGCTTCGTTCTCGATGGGACTACCAGACTGCGCTGGAAGGGACGGAGCCGAAGGCTTGATTTCCACCGCTTCCCCTTCCACGATTTCAGGCAAGGCCAGTGAGTCCACGATCTCCAGCGCCCGCTGCGCCCACTCTGAATCCGCTTCGATGTGGACCACCCACGACTGGCCGCTGGTCAACTTACCGCCGATCTTTTTGGAGACTGTTTCCTCGCGTCGAAACAACTTGAACGGGATGCCGAGAAGCGATTTTCCGTATTGAGATGCAATCATGTGGATCGCGTTCAATTCGGCGCTGATATTGCGGATGTCCCTGGGAGACTCGGGGCGGAACTCAAAATAACCAACTGCTACTTTGGCTACTTCTGGAACAACCACCTCCAGCCTGCCCACCGGGGACATGAACTGTGGCTCACCCTTCGAGTTGTGGTAAATAGGTTTGGATAGGTCAATGGGGAGAGTCAGAAGTTCTGCGCCATGTTGCGTCCGTGCACTGCCGCCGCTGATGTGAACTTCGGCAGTATCTGGGTCCCGATAAAACTCCCAGTACAAGCCGCGATCCTCTGTGCTGGAGGCGCTGGCATACAAACCGCCCTGCTTGTAGCACTCATACTTGGCATCCCACACGCTGGAAACATCAGGATAGGCAAAACGCACTGAGATGGACGTCGGCCGGTCTCCATACGCATCCACGAAAGCTTTCTCGATGTCTTTTTGGCGCGGGTGATTCATGAACGTAACTCGGAAGTAGGAGAGGTCGCGCGGGACGCCGCGATCATCCTTCTCGCCTTTGCGGATGGAACCGAGTTTGAGGAAACTGCGTGGGGACTGGGTTAACGATGTAATGGGCATTTTTTTCTCCTGTTAAAAGCCTAATTCTTTCATTGACTGATCAGGGCTTATCACCAAATCGCCCCATAGATCGGGCAGGTTGCGGATGACTTCCCTGAATCTCTTAAAAGACTGCTCGTGATAAATGCTGACCGTGGACCGTGTGACACGCCCTGCTCTTGTGACACTGCCATGATCCGCACAGGCTAAGATGACCTTGCGATCTCCAGGGACAGGAAACAGAGCCAACTCCCCATGACAGACCGCACAGACAAACCCGCGGGCGATTCCTTGTGCCTCTGCAATTTCGAAAAGATCGTCATCTGTAAAATCGTCGAATCTTGACATGGCCTCTTTCCTTCGGTACAATATCTCTACCTCTTTCCCTCGCGGGAAAGCGCGGCCCCGTACCAGCGGGGTCGCGCCATTTAAGAGGCAGGTTCTTGTTCGGGTGGGATTGCGATAACAAGCGCGTCCGGGGTCGCTACCTGGTAAGCTGTATTGCAGTACACTACCTTGGCATAGGTGAGATCTTCCATCATCTCAACCACGCGGCCGGCCACGCGCACCGCCTCGGCTTCTGTGCGAAGGTTGAAGCGTTTCTTGATGTTCTGGAACACCTTGCGATCATCGGGACGCATACGGATCGGGAAGATCGGGAACTTGGTCCCGCGCGGGCGGGGCTTGGTCATGTTGAGTTTCTTCTGCATGGTTATCTCCAAAATTAGTATAGCAGGGTATATACAGACTGTCAAGAAGTCAAAACGACGAGTCCGCGCTCTGTGACCTTGAATCCGTATGCGGAACATCGTAACACCTGCCGCCTGGATTATCTTTGGGGAGATACCTCAACAAAAGAACCTCTGCCCAGAAGTACCAGATGGATCCGCCGCATTTCACATACGCATCGCCAAGTTCTTATGCTGTGATAAATTCGCCGCTCATTCCACGCCTCCAGCGCGCTCTTTCATAATTTTGTCGAAGGTGTAATTCGAAACAACCTGCAACTCGTTCAGAAGGGCAACCCAGCGCGCGGTCAGTTCGTCCTGCTCGGCGATCAGGGCGTCAATCGCCGCAACCTGATCCTCGTTGCAGAGGTACAGATCGCCGTGAAATATTTGCAGCCTTTCGCCGTCCGATGTTTTCGCCTTGCTGTGGCCTGTAAACCCGATGATCGTCACGGGCTTGCGGAGTTTGCGGTTGTAGAGGTTCTCCACCAGTTGCACATCCAACCCGCCGCGGCGCTCTTTGATGACGCGCACCAGGCTTGCCAGGCTGGACCGCTTTTCGATCTTGCCGTTGATCTCTGCCTCGAAGGTGCCTTTTTCGTTGACGAAAATCTCGATGCCTTCCACGTTCTTTACAAATACTTTACCTTCCATGCTACACGCTCCTGATTCTACAAAGGGTGAGGATATGCTGGAGTTCCATCTCTGCGGCCTCGCGGTCCGTGACGTTCATAACCTCCATGAAGTGATCTAGCGCTTTCTTCGTGATCTCGATGCTGATGTTCTTTTGGTTGCCAGGGACAGTGAGCGCGCTCGCGCTCTGGACCTGCTCCATGACCCTCTGGATCGCTTCGCTGCGCCGCGCGGCTTTCACTTCCCGCACTTCTGGACCGGTGAGTTTGCCGCCGTTCTCGCGGAACTTTTCGACGGCTTTCTGCTTGAACGGTTCGGAAAGTTTGGAGTACGCCTCCAGCGTGGTGGTCCGAACTCGACCGTCCTGCACGGCGTCCAGCAGATCTTCGGGCGCATCGGAAAACTTAAGAAGATATTCGATCCGCTCATTGGACATTCCCAGGGTTGTGCGGATTTCCTCTTTGGTATAGCCTCCCTGTACGAGGGACACTACTGCCCTGGCTTCTGCCACTGGGTTGGGGTAGGTCTTGTGCTGGGCCTCCAGCGTCAGGACGTGAGCGAGGGCGTCGGAATAGTACATGCCGACCTTAAGAGTGACGTTGATCTCTTGATACCCGAGTTGACGGGCGGCAAGGATTCGGCGCCTGCCAGACAGGACTCCATATTTGAGCGATCCCTTCTTGAGCAGGCAAATCACCGGCTTGTGGATGATCCCATGACGGCGAACGCTCTCCACAAACTCATCAGTCGGCATGACGTGATCTGAGACGACGATCTCATTAATGCCAACCACGCCATCCTGGTCTGTAGGGCTGTTTTCTTCAAACAGTCTGGAAAGTTCCATTACTCCTCCACGATTTCCACAGGAAGGCTCGAAGCGCTGGCGTTTTCATGCGCTTTGACGTGCGAGCCGTCCTCGGATGCAACTACTGCCAGGCGGGAGATCGGGAAACTGGCAAACACCGCAACAGCGTGATCTGCGTGCGTGATCGGGGCCGCGGCCTGGTATTGGAAGGCTGGCATTTCTCGCTTTCCAACCCGACTGACTGTGACCTTCATGCCATTAACGTCCTCCCACCATAAGCCTGCGCACATTCCAGTCTCGCCGGGCTTGTGGATTCCCTTCGGACAGGTATCCCAATCCAAGCCGAGAGCCTTCCCGCCGATCCGCGCCCGCTGGAAGGCTTGCGCGTTCTCGATGTGGGCGTTGGCGTGGAGCAGGAAGATTCGGGATTCGGGAGTCAACTTCTTGAAGTCTAGTCCCTTCGAGAGGCGCCGGCTCATGCCATACAGCCGCACCTCCTCGACGAAGTCTGCCACGTTGGGATAGAACTTGGACCCCACCCAATCCCACACGTGCCAGATTTCCTTTCCATCCACGGTAACGGGGTGGAGTTGTACTCCTAGCGGAGACAACCCCATCTCCCCCGCGTCTACCAGGACGGGAGGGCAGAGCAGGAAATACTCCACCGGCCGACCAAACGGGGAGCGACCGCACTCTGCGTACACGCCGCCTTGCTGACGCTTCCCGCAACCCCTCTTAATTTGACCATTTGCATATTCTTCCACGGAAACCTCTTTCCTTTTGATCGGACTTACGGACATGCGTGTTCGGGCGGGTTGGCGTCGAACAGGTTGCCACACTGACCGCACCGCACTTTTTCAAGCGCTTCGATCTCCACGTTTTCCTTTCCGCACGCCGGGCAGATCCATTCGTAGCCGCTGGCAATCAGATCCACGGTGTTGCTGTAGCCATCATCAGTAACGCGTTCGGCAGCGCAGAGATTTTCGTAGTTCTTGAAAGCGCGTATCGCTTCCTGCATGGTCCCGATCTCCACGTTGTACCCGCACCCAGGACAGACTGTCTTTTCGCCAAGGTCGAACTGGCAGACTGGGCAAACTCCATCTGTGTCGTAGTCGAACAGGGTGTGGGGGACGGTGGATTGACCTTGATCGTCTGTGACGGCTTCCAAACAGCCGCCTCTGATGAAAATGAAAACGTCTTTCGTGCTCACAATTTCCTCTCCTTCATTGCGTAGAATCGGGTGTGCGTGTTGTCGGAACGGATAAGCCCGCTCCGATACAGGGACGAGATCGCCGTCGCCGCGTCCGCCACCGACAGGTGGGTATCCATGACGATGATCGCCACGTTGCGCCCTGGGTTATTGCGGATGAAGTCCAGCACGGTCTTTTCGTTCTCACTCAATTTGCTTTCGTCAACTTCTGGGAAAACGACTTCCATGTTATTCACTCCTCGTCTGGTTTCGGACCTTTGCCGATAGGCGCTAGCACTTTCTCGATATACGTGATCGTCAACTGCATCGCTTCGTTTTCCCTAAACCCCTCATCCACAAATGCAAGATAGAGCGCCATAAGAAATGCGGCCATTCGGTGAGAGCCTTCAACCATCTTCTCAAAGTCTGTAAGTTCATCCATTATTCGCTCCTCGTGAAATGGTAGACAACTTCACCCGACTGCGGATCAACTTCCCACCACCAGCGGTAGAAGTCCTCGCCGAAGTTCTTGACCAGCAGGGCGTCAATGTGGCGGCTGGTCCCCGTCACTGGAGCCGCACCGATGGAGAGGATCGCTACCTGCTCGGGCGCGTCCGATCCGTGCGCCTGGGCAGAGAGCCGTTTCCCGTCCACGGTCTCCAGGATTTCCTGGAAGCCTTCGAGTCCTTTGGGGCATACGCGGGTGACGTTCATTTCGCCTCGCATTTGATGACCGCAACCCGGTCGTCCATCCACAATGATTTTCCGGTCTTCAGGTCCACCGCGTTCATGGTTGCCTTGGATCGCTTATCCAGTGGGCGATGGGGGGTAGTTTTGACGTATTCGCCTCCATCGGGACGGCGGAAGGTATCGCCTGGTTTGAGTTCTCCGAATGTCATTGTACAGGTTCCTGTGCGTAGTCCGGGTGGGTTGCGATGAACAGTGCGTACGAATAGAGCATGGAGTTTTTCGCTTTCACCAGTTGTTCCTCGGTGATTTTTCCATCTGCCAACAGGCGATCATGTTCGGCGATGCGAAAGTCTCCGTCCACTTGCTGTCCGTTGCCGTCGATCAGGCGATAGGAATAGTCATGGTTGGCGCGGCTACCAGTTTCTGCGGCGACAATCAAGAATTTTCCGGGGGTCAAAGAAACCGATTCGTCCCATTTGACCCACGCGCCTTTTACGCTGTAGCCGTTTTTCTGGTCCAGATCAATATCGGCGGAGGTTACGAGTTTGCCCCATGAGCGGAAGCGGGAGTCGTTTTTAAGGTGTGCGGACGGTTTGGTAATCATGGTTTGCTCCTGTTTGTGGATTGGTTAGGTATATACCAGTATAACCGATAACTGTATAGTGTCAAGGGTATACACACTGCGAATTAAAGCAATGAGACGGCAGACTGGCTGCCGTCTCATGCACCTAAACTTTTTCACTGGCAGCAGGAGACCGCCAGCAAACACTGAGGTCATGGTATCACTGTATATACAGAGCGTCAAGGGCTATGGAAATATTGACGCAATTGTCCTATAATGACCATGTCGCATTTTCCAAACAAACCAAGGAGTCTGAAATGAAAAACATGTTCAACTGGAAAGACCTTTTGCTCGTCCTCGTCGCCGTGTTCATCGGCGGCGCCGGCTGGACGCAGGACAGCCAGGCCGTGGTGATCACCGCCATCGCCATCGGTGTGACGTGGTTGCTGGGATGGCTGCTCAAGAAGTTCAACTACAAGCCTGGCAAACTCATCCTGACTGCATTCCTGTTCGTGATCGCCCTAGGCCTGTCTGTCCTATTTCAACCATTCGCCGTGCCCGCCTTCCCCGCCCTGGGAGAGGACTTCGCCGCCTGGGTCCCACTTTTCATCGCTTACCTCGGAGCCTGGGTCACGCTGGCGGGTCCGACCGTCTCCAACGCTACCTTGATCTACAACATCCTGCTCGCGAAGGTGCTGGAGAAAATGTCCATCGGACTGACTGCGCTGATCTCACCACCTGCACCATCGAAGGCAGCCCGCAAGCGATAAGAAAAATTTATATATAGCGCTGACGGGTATGCTGTAATGTCGGCGCTATATATTTTTGTATGTAACTCGATGAATGATTAAGAAAATAGCAGTTTCGCTGACATTGAAATAATCAGACAGCTCTGCCATTGAAACTTTTCCACCACCGTAAATTTTCCTAATCAACAAAACTTGATCGTTCGATAAGGACTTTGGGGCGTATCTATGCCTTCCCTTTCTAATTTTATCAAGTTGATTCTGTTGAGGTGTTCCAAGAAATAAATGGTCTGGATTAATGCAATTTCTCACATCACATTTATGGCAAATATGCAACCCTTTGGGAGGAAAAGTTCCTCCGTGGGCATCAATCCACGCCCACACATGAGCGCCCTTCACAAGACCATTTCTATATTCGTTGGCATAACCGCTTCTTTGTTGCGGAAGGGGAGAAATAATACAATTGGACATTTTGACTCCATAAAAAATGCTCACCGCCCGCGGTCTAGCGCGGACAATGAGCGTCAACATTCTATCACAACACCTGCTAGACCAAGTGTATATTTTGCAATTATAACAAAAAAAAACTAAAACTTCCATTTAAATATTAAAAGAATCAATTAAAAGTAATTTAATTAGTAGAAGGGAAAAACAGGAGGCTTCTACTCCTCCTCCATGAACCCTCCATGAGGCCTCCAGTAATCCTCAATAACAGTTGCGGAATATATACTCGTTGTGCTATACTGGGCATACCAGATGTCCAGACTGGCGCTGTGGTGGATTTATAGGTAGAACTACCACCCCGCACCATCGGATCCTGAAACCGAAGTCTCCCGCCTACGTTGGCCGCGGGACGGGAGACCTTGCCGGATGGAACCAAACCGCCTCCCCTGCTGGACGGGGAGGCAATCATTTAACCAGACTGGGATTTACCGCCTTCCAGAGCAGACAAGCGATTGCGCAGGGTTGTAAGTTCGTCCCTGAGTCGCTTGTTTTCTTCCTTCAATTTTTCATTCTCTCGCTCAAGGTCCGGGATGATCGAGACGCTTTGCTGGAGTTCTTCCACCTGCTTTTTTAATTGGTCAACTTCTTTCTGAAATCCGCTTGTTATGACCTTGATTTGCTCCTTGTATGCCTCGGCCAAATCAAGTGCGCCCTGTGTTACGCGGCCGGACGCGTCCACGTTGTCCAGAACATCCTGGCTTTTTGGCTGGAGAGGCCGGCGGAATAATTGCAGGTATCCCAGAACGAGCATCCCCAGCGTGGAGAACAGACTTAACCATGTGGCGATGACTACCTGAGGCGTGTTTTGTGGGTCCATAATGCACTCAACCTCTGTTTAATGAAATAGGTCCAGCGATTCCTTTGTTCCCGTCCGCGTGCCTGCTCGACGTGCTCCAGGAGAATGTAAAACGCATCCGATCCAAGCATGAATGTAATCGACCAGCGGGAAAATATGCGGGCTGTCTCAATGGATGGGTCAACGATAAAAATAAAGGCATACACCAGGAAAACAGCAACCCTGGAAAACGCCTTGCCCATGTAGACGTAATTTACGGGGCGGGCGCAGATCGACCGGCCGGCATATTCAATTCCAGAAACCAGGGCAAATATCGAAATAACAAAAGGAAGCGGATCCATCTGAATCTCTCTCTATTTGGGCTCATGGGGTGCGAGATCAATCAATCCGGTTGATTCGAAGAACAGGGTCACGAATCGGTCGGCTATGATCGGATAGACATCAGGACACCAATGCACTCCGCTAACCGGGCAGTGAGGCTCTAGGTCATAGGTACTGAATGACCAGAAGTTAGAACTGGGATGATCTGCAAGCATTTCTAACTGTTTCGTTTTGACCAGATACCAATAATCTCGCACGGGAATACTCGCTGTTGGTTTTTTTCCAAGACGGGCGTATATGAACGGGGTGCTACCAGCTGTTACACCTATATCTGTGCGAAAGTGCGTGACAAACTGAAACGTGAGAACATACCACTGACTGGCTGTGTCGTAATTGGTTGTATCTGTCTCACCCTGGAAATGCAGGATGCCAACCACTACTCCGCCAAGAGATGTCTGTTCGCGCACCGCGTCAACGCAGCGATCATAAATATAATCGCCACGCTGCTATCGGGTCACGCTCGTCCCGCCGACCGAACAATCCACCACCGTATATCCAGGCAGGCGGGCAGCGATTGCATCCGCGCTTCGCACCATGTTCGATTGCCCCGTAAGGATGATAATCAGAAAGGCAAGAAAAGGAAGGTTCAGCATGGCATTATCCCAAGATCAAAACATTGATCGTGCGGCTTCCACCTGTTCGATTTTCAATATATAACTTACCATCCGTAACATAGAACGAAACGGTGATCTTTGTATCGGTACCAGTTGTGCCTGTCAGTTGTTTGTTGTTGGCGGTCAAAAAATTTGCATGACTCACGAACAAAGTGGTCCAGCCATTGGAGATGTTGCACTTTCCCCACATATATTCACTCCCCCCAAAAGAGCAACTGATCAAAAAGGCAAAATGACTGCTGACACCAACCACAAAGGATGACGCCGCATCATCTGCGATAGTGGCGGTATGCGCAATAATTCCATTTCCGCTCATGTTGATTGCGCCCGTCATCGTGCCGCCTGAAAGTTGCAAATACAATGTATCGAAATACGTTTTCAGGGTTGCTTTCAGGTTTGCCCACGTCAATTTTTTGAGTGCGTTGGATGCGGCGCTGTCCGATAGCGGCAATTCGTCTGCATCCACTGGGGTCGCCTTGCTGGTGGAAGCATGAACGGTAGCCATGTTTCCGTCATCCAGACGCTCCTTTACGGTGGCATACGTTCCCGCCGGGTCGGTTCCTAGTTCGGCTTGAACTGCCTTGATTCCGTCCTGCAATTCGTTGACATCGTTCGCGAGAACATCGTCAACATCATTCACTTTCGTGGTAAAACTGTCCAGTGCTCCAGGATACGCGCTTGCCATAACTCACCTCTCAATGTACTTCTCAATCAGGCGGGAAACGAGGTCCCAATCGAAATATTCACGAAACTCGACAGGCATGTTTTCAGGCTTTCCATCACTCCACAAAAGCATGTCTGCGTACAATTCACGTCCACCTCCCCAGCCAGTCCCGAATCCCCACACAGTTGGATTCTTTTCAGTCAGGCAGGGAGAGAAAAAGCACGGATAAAACAAAATCCTGCCCGTCCACGGATGGCTGGAGTTGCCGACCAGGGTGTAATCCACATAGGTAAAATAGAATAGCGACTGGTGAAATTCATTGCTCTCGCTGATCCATCCCATGCGGTGATCGGACGCATGCCCAATCTCGTGCAGGCACTCTCCGCTGTCATGGCAGACGATCCGACGAAAAACAGGATTGTAGTATCCTCTTCCAGACGAATCGAACAGGAGGAAAGAAGTACAAATAACAACAAACACTAGAACGGGCATGAAAAACCTTTTCATGGGTTAACTTTCATCACGGTAAAACGAGTATATCCTTGACTCGCGGCAAAGTACTTTCGCAAATTCTGGCTTATGCTTGAATTTTGCCAGACCTCACAGGTGAGGTAGTCTCCAGACACCAAATACTCTAGACCAGAAACGATCTGGTGCAAACTTACGCCGACAACTACTTGACTTGAATCTCTCCATATAGTTGATCCGTTTTTTCTGACTAACGCTTCACGGCTTCCAGAATTAGAGTAATCCCAAACTGCTTGGAAGAATATTGCATACCAACCAGAAGCCTGGATTGTGACGCGATTCTTATTCGTTACTGTGGAGTGCATGTTATTGGTGTCATATGCCTCGCTGGTCCAGTTGATGGATGTATAGGTAGCATCTGGAATCGCAAGGTCTGCTAGTAGCGCCAGGTCCACCGCATTGATCGTAGTCAGATCGGCCCATGACGGAGCGGAGCCGGTCGACTTCAAATATTTGCCGCTGGCGCCGATCCCCAGGCGCGCCAGGGCGGTAGCGGAGGAGGCGTACACAATATCGCCGGCGGTGGTATACGCCCAAATCGCCGAAAAATTGTCCCTCACGTTGGTATTGTACTGCGCCGCTGTGAAAGTGGCTCCAGTAATTGCGGTGAAACCAGCCGTGTACGCCATTGCTACCTGCCTCCCGTTTTCAATGACTTGCGCCATTTTTCGACGGGCTGATTCTGCTCGCGCAATTCGGCAACCGTTTCGGACGGATTCCAGTTGCGCGCAAGACCGCCCTTCCCATCCACCATGATCAACGGCTTGGCAAGCGCCACCCGCTCCAGGTCTGTCAGGCCGGCCATATCATCTACTGGCCTCTCCAGCAAGACGGCCTCGATCTCTCTCCAGTTATCAGGAACGATCACTGGGCGAGGGCGGTTTTTGTTGGAGCGGTTCCCGCACCCAAAACAGAAAAAGAACGGATCTTCGGGGTCGATGAACGATGCCCCTCCGCACTCGCAATCTGCAATCCACTGACCCTGCCAGATACGCGCACTGACAGGAGGTCCAACAGGATCTTTGTCCAGGTCTTTGATGACAACGACAATCCTGCGCGACTTGCGGATATCATCGCACAAGGCGAGCGCAAACTCGCGGGCCGTTTTCAGACCGCGATCTTTGGCGTAGTGTTTTGCGTTAACAATAGTTTGCAGGGATTGTACTGGCATGGCTACCATCCAAATACGGTAGAGGAGTCGAATACGCTGGCCGTGTCCCATGTCCAGAAACCTTCCGTGGACAGGTATGGCTCGAGCGTGAAAATGGTGCGGAACGCCTGCATGGACGAAAGCGATTCGTGGCGGATCCCGCTGACCCGGAATGATGTGCCGCCGATCCCCAGCGTGTCGGAGGTTAGGGTGATTATATCAAATAGATCCGGCGGGAACTGGAGAGACGGACGCCCTTCCAACTGGACCGCCGGGAACGGGTGCAGGCCGTCCATGAACGGACCGATCACTTCTGCGAAATTGATCGCCACATTAATATCCTGTTGCCAGGGAAGATCAACGAACAATTCCCGAGGCTGGGAAACACTGGCGGGATCCGCCGGGTAGGTGACATCGGTCGTATATGGGGCGTACACTGCATCGCCGCGTATTTTAGGGGAGATGATATACACCACCACGCCGGAATTATTTGTGAACGTGAGTTTGGCGGTATCTCCAAAATCTGTGAACGAAAAAGACACGTCAGCCGTTTTATCGGTTCCAGATCCATCTGAACTGGTATTCGCGGTCCAATCGGTGCTTGCCACAGGGGTCACGACATTTTTAGCGGGACAAGGCGAGTTTAGATATGAGTAATTCGCCCACAATGTCGTTGATCCGCCAACTGGCACAGATGGATTGTCGCCCTCGAATTGCCAGATCGTGCCGGTAGAGGCAACCAGGCGGGGGTGAACCCGAAAGCGCGTGACGTTGCGGTGGAATTGCCACGGGACTGGGTTGGAGATGTCTTTCAACAATTGGGACTGATACAGGTCCACTACCGAACCGTCCACTGACTGGCGCTTCCGGTAGGTTGCCGATCCATCCGCCGCGATGAAAAAATATCCGAGGAAACTATTAACCATGTCCTCCAGTTCGGAGCCGGCCTTCTTATCGCCAGACGCCCACCAGTGAGGGATGATATCCGACGAAATATCCAGCGCCCTGCCCCACCGAGCCGGCCAGCCAACGTAATCCAGAACCAAGCCAATAGCATCATCCAGCGTGATGTTCTCTTGAAGCGCCACACGCGCATTGTACTCCCGGAGGAAACGCCACCCATCCTCGAGCGTGATGACCACCTCTCGGTTCGTCCCGTATCCGGTGGGTTCGATGTTGGAGATGACGCCATAAAAAACAGGGTGTATCGTGCCGGTCTCCATGTCCCGCACGCGGACGCGGACATCCTTTCCGTAGGTAACATTGGGGTAGAGCGGGCTGGACGAGTTCCAGCCGTCATATCGACCATCGTGATTCGAAAGGGTGATCTTGCACTGGCCTGTTTTGACCGGCTCGTACCCTTCCCCGCGCGGCTTGATGAAATTCGTCCGGCCACGGTCTACCGACAACGCCAGGACACGCGAAGCCTCGTTGTTATCGAAATTACCATCGCCATCCCAATCAAAACTGAAATCCCAGACCAGGCGCTCTAACGATGAGGACGCGCCGTACTTGGTCTGGTTGTACTTGACTCTTCTGTAACGGTTATCAGCCGCTTTGGTAGCCATTACAGCAGACCGTCCTGTTTAGCGCGACGTATGCCTTCCTGAACGAACGGGATCAATTTATCCCGCGCTTCCGCCTCCGACGCAAACGAGAATGTAGGAGAGTATTGCAGAATGATCGTAGGACCGGTCGAAGCAGACGATGAGCGACCGCTGGAGCCGAGAGCCGCATCTCCTGTAAATGGCGCGGTCACGCCGCCCAGGGATGGGAAGGCGACATCGTTCACGTCCTTCAAGGCCGAGGCGATCCCGCGCAAGCCGATCTCGAAGGGAGTCGGGGAGCCGGGCGTAAGCCAGTCTGGAAGAGTGATATTAGACAGGCTAGCCGCCATTGCATTGACCCAATCAATTGCAGACTGGATCGCACTGATGATCCCGTTGATGGCCGGGGTGACGTGTGCGCTCATCCATGTGCTGAAATTTCGGAGCGCTGGCAGAATGTACATCTCAATGGAATCGGACAGACCCTTCACAAGTTTTGCGAATGCAGGAAGAGCAATTTCGATGACGGGATTGAGGGCCGTCAAAAGCAGTTCGATCAATTTAACCAGTACAGGAAGGATCGCCTCCAGAAGCGGGGCGATTGCCAGGATTACAACCTGGAATAGATTGGCAAGCAGGGGCAGGATCGCAGACACGAGAGGCAGGATGGCTTTAATCAACATCATCACAATATCGATCAGCGGAGGCAGGATGGCGTCCAGCAGAGGGGCAATCGCATCCGCAACCGCGATAAACAACTCCACGAGTACGGGAAGGATCGCATTAATAACAGGCATGAGCGCTTCCATGACGCGCGTGATGAGGTCGGCCAGCGCGCCGAGGATCACCTCCACGATAGGCATGAGCGCCACCACCAACTGACCGAACAGGTCGATCAATGGGGCAATCAGCGCCATGAGCGGAGGCAGGATCGCCTGGATCAAGGTCATAAACGGAGGCAGGAGCGACTGCACCAGGATGACCGCCAGACTCCCGAACATCTCCACCAATTGAGGAACGAAAGCCGAGATCAGAGGGGACAGCATAGTTGCAATCTGGCCAATGGCAGGGAGTAAACTTTGCAGAAGGATTCCGCCAAGGCCGGTAAACAACGGCATGAGCGCAGAGAACGCCGAGAACATCGCACCCAGCCCGCCACCCTCCCCGCTGGTGACGGAGCGGATCAGGTCGCCAAGTGGTCCAAGTTTGTCAAGAATGACATCCAGCGCGCCGGCAAATTCCGCCGAGCCGGTCCCGCCCTGCATGAAAGCAATCGCCAGGTTGGTGAACGGCTCGATCATCGTTCCGAGATTGGCGCCCATCTCCTGGAGTTTGACAAGGCCGGGCCCGAGCATCCAGTCCGTGAATAGGGACACAACCGGCTGGAGGTTCTCGAAAATGCCCTCGAACACGTAGCGCAAACCGATGTCTTTCACGTCCGTCAGTGCACCGAGCAGTCCAGCCCACGAGTTTTTCATGCGGTCCACGGAGCTGCTGTAATCCCGTTCTGAAACCTTATTGAACGCGGCGATGAAATCTGCGCTTGAAATCGCCTTCTCACCCACGTCGCCGAGGGTGTACCCCATCTCGCCGAGGATGGCGGTCACATCCACGCCCGCATTGATCAATTGTCTCACATCCTGCATGAGCAATTTATCGGAGGCGTTGATCTGGCCGAGGGCGTAGCCGATCTGCCCCAGCTGCGCCTCGGTTCGCCCGGTGGCCGCGGCCAGATCGAGCAGGTTGGTGGTCAGTCCTTGCGCTTCCTCGCTCGTGAACCCGTATGCGAGGGCTTGCGAGAACGTATTGGCTACCGATGTCGTGGAGAACGGGGACTGGATCGCCAGTTTTTGAATCCAGTCCAAAAGTTCCTGGCTGCGCCCACTGGCTTGATCGAGCGCATCTCCCATCGTGAGCGTGGAGTCCGACGCGCGCAACTCCCGCGCCACCATCGACTCAATCGTAAAACCGAGACGCTCCCATTCCACCGTCGCATTCAGGGCGTCGCCGGCCAGGGTGACAAGTTCCGTGCCGAGGCGCGAGAAAACCTGAGCGGACAGGAACCCCGCCGCCGTACTGAACACATTGCCGAAAACACCCGAAAGGCTTCGGAATACGCTCGAAGCCTTGTCGTCGGCGGTGATTAGTATCTCTAACTTTTCATCGGCCACGGTGCTGCGCTCTCTGTGCGTTCATGCGGTCCAGATTCTTCTTCTCTTTCAAATAAACTTGGTGGGCGTAAAAATCCCGACGCCAGCGCCAGACCAGCCGGCGCCAGGGTGTCAACGTCTCACCGGTCACGTCCCAGGGCGGGACGCTCCACTCCTGAGCCGTGTTCAGTGTTGTTACCCAGACTGGGACCCTGCCGCCTGAGTGGACTCCGAAGGTGACGAGGGTCCGCTCGCTTTTGGGATGGCGGTGTCCTTCATCGCCTCGAAGAAGCCTTTGATCACCTCGCCGGCCTGTTCCATCGTCAGGCGTCCCAACTGGTTAAGCGCCAACTGGGTGGGGAGAGGCTCTCCCTTTTCGTCCACCACGAAGCGAGCCATGAGCGGGCGCAATAGGTACATGCGGACGTTCCCATCCTGCGCCCTCTCCACAGCTTCATACTCCTCGAGCGTGAGCGACTTGATGACCGATTCGGATACGTGGAAACGGATCTGTGTCATGGCAGCGCGCTCAGGGTGTTCACGTTGATGATGCGTCCAAAGAACGCGGCGGTGGTATCGTACGCGCCCTTCAAAACAGCCTCGATCACATCGTTGCCATCCTGGTCGCCGAGCGGACCGAAGGACTCGTACTTGCCGGTCAGGTCAATGATCTGCGTCTTTTTCGAGTACGCAGAACCGACAGTGGTGAAGGTTGAGCCTTCCGCCAGGACACGGACATTGCGAGCGGTCTTGGCGATCCATGCATCTTTCTCCGCAACAGCGGTATCGTTGTGTTCAAACGTCAGGGTCATGGTTGCCTCGGGGCGCACCTGTTGGAGGAACGAGAAGTACAGCTCGCCCTCGGCGGTGAACTTCGGGATCAGGCCGCTCTTGTATTCCAGTTTCACGCCGAGCAGGGTCAGCGTCTTGAGGGTGGTACCGTAGGTGCTGGAAACAGGGTCGATGTAAATCTTCGGAGCCAGCACTTCCTCAACGGTCGGGATGGCTACCGAACCGGTGAAGGCTTGTTTGGCGATCTGCCGGCCTTCCCAGTTGGCGGTGATCATCCACGCCTCGCCCGCCTTCCACTCCAGCGTGAAATCGGAGACGTAGGCATACTCCATCACCTCGGCCTGCTGGTTGTCTCCGCCTTCGATGGTGTAGGTCTTGTTAAGCGGCTGGGTCGCGGTGATCGGGAAGGGATAGATGCGGATGTAGCCAGAACCGCTCCCGTCCTGCGCGGGGGTGGCCGCTTTGATCGCCGCCTCGAAAATGTGCGGGGCTTGCTCGTAGGTGGCTTCCACCGAGTCCATCGCAATGCTACCGAACAGTTTCGGGACGTAGTTTCTGGAGGTGATCGGCAAAATGCCGACATCCTCCTCGGGGAACTTGGTCTCGCGCTTATCTTCCAGCGTTCCCATCCCGCGCCAGACGGTGGTCGCAGCGGTGATCGCGCCGGCGGTGGTCTCGCGGGCCAGTTGGATCTTCCTTAATGCCTTGATGCCGCTCATGGGTTACTCCTCTTTGTTTTCGTAGCCGCCGCGCGCCTGTTTGTTGTAGGCTGGGCGGCGTTCCTGTTTGGCTGGGGTTTCCGAGCCTGCCAGAACGTACAGGCCGGAGTCGATCAAGCGTTTCTCTCCGAAGCGGTGCGCCTCTGCGCGCGTCAGGTCGCGCGCCGGCACACCCATCAGGGATGCCTGTCCGACATATTTCAAATAGGCTTCTTCTTGCATAGCAATCTCCTTGTCAGGTAGTGCGGCGCAATTTGACGGGAATGGTAAAGCGCAGGCCGACTGTTGGAACGCCTGCATATTCCATCTCTCCGAATTGGTAAGATATACCGGTCTCGAAGATGATCGTGTCCACTGCCCCGCCGAGAGTTGGGTCGTTAATCAACAGGTCGGGGAAGGCTTCCAGGAAGGACTCCACCGCCTCCACATCGGTCGGCAGATTCTGGCGGTTGAGGTGATAATCCAGGACGATAGACGCCAGGTCACGCCGCACGCCCTGAGTTTCTGATTTGATCGTTCCAGAACCTGGATAGCAGACCGAGAACGGAAAACCCGCGTTCCCTTCGGGCGGGTCTACCGGCGCTTCGGATGCGCCAGAGGCCAGGGCGTGGACCTGCAACTGCGTGATGGCGGCTCTCAAGGTGGTGGTCATGGGTGCGCGAATTTCTCCAATAACAAAACTTGCTTGATGTCCGGGTCCAGATCCTTGACGTAACGCAACTGGTTCAGGTCGGTGATCGCGCCGGCATCCTGGAATGCCTGCTGACCGCGCTTGAACCATCGCACGGTCTGGATTTCCACCGCTCCCTTGATCTCCTCGGGTTGGTTGGAGGATGTGGCAAACCCAAAGTAACCGGTCACTTTCACGGCTTTCGGATATTTGTACCAGACGGTTTTGGACCCGTTCAGAACGTCCACATCCAGGCGCAGGTAGGGCTTTCCGTCTGCCAGGCGGTTCGGAGGCCAGCAGTAATAATCCGCCGCTGCCCAAAGGGTGTACGTTCCGCCGCTTCCGCCATCCGTGTCAATCACGCCAGTCTCTGCCACACGCACCGCGCTGGGAGCCGCCGCCAGTTCACCTATGTACTGTTTGCCGGTGCCGCTTCCCGTAAAATAGCGGGTGGAGAGATCGGTCACAGAGAACGCGCCGGGCTGCCTACGGAGCAGGCCGTCCACCAGCCGGCTGGCGCGCGTGATCAGGGTAGTAAACAGCGCGTCGTATTTCGTGCCCCAGGTTGTATCGGGCATCAGCGCTTTGATATTGGCGGCGGTTGTGTACACCGGCGTGGTCATGCAGCAACCTCGTTGACTTCTTCGTCAACGGACGGATCAGGGAGCGGACAGAGAGCGTCCAGCAGGTTGCTTTTTTTCAAAAGCGAGACATCCGGGACGCCATGCTCATCGGCCAGCTTGCGGAGATCCGCTACTGTCATTTTTTCCAACACCGATCGGTCCAGAGTCTCTTTCTTTCCGTTCGTTATCACGAGTATGGCGTAGCCTCGTCCGAGAAGGGAGTTTGCGATTTGATCATCCAATTCATATACGCCATCGCCTTTTTCGCCGCCGTCTTTCTTGAGCCAGACAGGACCGCTGGGAAGCGCGACAGGTTCATCACGGAGAATTTTGATCGTGATCATGCGTGGACTCCTTCCATGCGATACATGGCGCGGGCACGGGAGGTCTCCCACGTCGAGCGGACTGCCGACCGATGCTCCACACTGTCCTTGCGTTCCAGATACGCGCCACAGACGGCATGGACTTTTCGGAACTTCTCCCCTCCCGCGGCCAGGCGCAGCCAAAACTCGTAATCGCCGGCGCTCATGAATGAGGCGTCAAACATGCCGTACGCTTCATGCAGCGACCGTCTCCACATCGGCATGGGACCGAGGAAACAGCCTTGTAACAATTCATCCAGACCGCCCTCCGCCCACTCGAAGCGGCCAAACGGCTTGCCGTCAATTTCCTTTACGCGGTCCACATCCGCATAAGACAGGACGTAATCTGGGTACTTGTCTAGCGTCTTTGCCAGCAGGCGCAACCCGCCGGGGTAAAAGCGGTCGTCCGAGTTTGCGGAGACGATGTACTCGCTCTGCGAGAATTGGATCCCGATATTCCAGGCGTGGTACACGGTTGGAATATCGGGGGTGGTGATGACCTGAATATCGTGCGGCTTGCCCATGCGCAGAGCGATCTCCTCCTCGATGGACTTTTCCTGACAGACCACCACGATCCACTGGCTGATTTCCTGCTCCAGCAGGTTCTCGATCCTGCCTTTCAGGAACTTCTCCGCGTAGTACGCAGAGACGATGGCGGCTACTTTTCTGGCGCTCATGGCACTCTCCTTTTCAAAACAGCCGTGATCCCGGCCTCCAACGCCACCTCCCAATCAGGGTCGACGCGTGCAACATTCACCGCCTGCACTACTGCCGGGTGGCTGGACTGGTCGGTATTATCGAAAATAACGTACCCAGTGACCTTGTCCTTGACGTTCATCCAATCCCGCAGGGGCGCGTCGCCCCAGTGGTCGCCGTCAATAAAGGCGGATGAAAATACATCAGGCAGGCCGGCCGGGAGCGGATCAGACTTGGCCTGGATGATATGGACTCGGTCCTCCACACCAAACGTGCGGAGATTCTCAAGGACGATCTCCGGCGTGACGGGGATCTTTGATACCCAATCCACCTCACAGGCAAAGGGAGTGCCCTTGTAATAGCCTTCCAGAGGGTCGACGCACCACACATCGCCGCTGTAGCTATGCTGTGCCTTCACCAGCGCTGCCAGGATTGCCGAGCCGCCATGAAGCGTCCCAATCTCCAAATGGTGCCCGCTGCGGGCTTCTGAGACGGCCTGGGCGAGGAAGTTGCAATTGGACGCCTCCAGGCAGAGACGGCCATGTATCTGTTCGAGGATGTCCTCGATGATCTCCTGCGCAAACAAGCGGTCTGGTTTCATAGCCAGTCCTCCAGTTTGCCGCGCTCGAACACATCCAGCGCCGAGCCAGGAGTGCAGTTGACGATCCTGCGCCCGTCTCCATCAAACACCGACAAGGCCATGCGGTAGGACGTTTCCGAACGTGCCAAGTCGGGGTTATTCCACGTAAAACCAGATCCGAAATAATCCGAGTTGAAATGATTCGGATCTGCGCCGGTGGAAACTACCTGCTCATTTGGCACGCCGTTGAAATCGTAGCGGTGATCCACGCCAACCAACAAGACAGTTCGGTAGCCGAGGAAGTACGCAAGCTGCAGGCACACGAAGGTAACGGTAAACCCTTCATACAACCCATTCCACGGCTCCATCGAAAAGCGCGCCAGGGAGTTCGAGCGCAGGGAGAACGAGCCGGGGACCTGGTTGGCGAAGGCTTGCGCGATGAACTTGGCAGACGCATCGATGGAGAGGATGCCGGGGATGGACTGCTCGATCACCAGCGGATTGACCGAAACGTAAAATGTCGGCGTAAAGCCACCGGGTAGAAAACAGCGGTTCGTACCGAAGGTGTCAAAAGGGACATCCGACAAGGGAGTCTCTTTCAGGCTGGGACCGTTGCCGGCAACGATGCAGGTATCCCCGCGCCGCATATTGCGAAGTGCAAGCCACGCATCAGGAACCATTGGCGGCTTCCTTTCGCACGGATTCAATGGGGATGCTTTTCATATTGTGCGCCTGCATGTACTGGCGGTAAGCGCTTTCGTCCACCACGGCGTCGATCAGGTGGGGAGATGTCAGGGTTGTGTCGCACCACTGCTCAATACCGGCCAGCCGGCACTTTTCCGCAAACCCCATATCCTCGCCAGGCCACACATCATCCATGACCTTCGAGTAATCGTTAAAAAACCAGGGAGGCTCGATCTGCTCGAACACGCGGCGATCAATGGCAATACTGCCAGTACCGAGCGCGTCCACTTTGACCAAGCCCTTCTCCCATTCGGCCATCGGGTAGTACTTTTCATCATCGCCGCGGATGAAGGCGCATGGATCGTAAGGCTCGCCGCGCCGGAAGTTCAACCCACCCACCACGCGCAAATCAGGCTTGACGACAAAGTGCGTCATCAGCCTCTGTACAATGTCGAGCGGGTGGGCGTGATCGGCGTCGAGCATGACCAGGTGGGTAAAATCCGAACTCAATAGATGCAAGGCCATCCGATTCCGGGCAAGGTCAGTTCTGCCATACCCGATGCTGATAAACGGCCAGCCCTGCTGTGCGATGCCGATGAGGTTGTAGAAAACTTTATCGGCATGGGCAAGCGTCCTCTCCATCGGAACTCCGATGACAGGACGCGGCCAGGGTTTCTCTGAACCTCTTGGCGGATTGACTTTGGCGCTCATTGGCACTCTCCTACAAAAGATTCCCTGAGGGAGGGACTCCCTCCCTCAGGGTGAACGGTGAAACTACGGACTGACGCGCGCCTGTGCGATCATGTACGCGCCGACGATCATGTCCTTGCCGGCCTGCACGTCCCCGAGGAAGCGGACGTAGGCGTGGGCGGCGGGAATGACGCCGTGCTTCTCCTCGACGCCGCCCGCGGAGGTAAGACCGGTGAAGGTCGCAACCGTCGCAAGGCCGGTGCCGGCGGTGTCAGCCGCGGACTGGATGCTTCCGCTGATCGTGCCAGCGGTGGTGCCGGTGCCGCCGACCAGGACGAACTTGGCCGCGCGCGTGCCGACATTGACGATGCCGGAGACGGACACATAACCTCCGGTGACTCCCGCAGCAGTCGTAACCTGCGGTTCAAGCAGTTGGGTGACTTCAATCTCTTGCATTTTACACCTCTACGCGCTGACTTTCTGGACTTTCATGCGCCAAGGCTCGATGGTCTGACCACCGAGGCGCTTGCGAGCCAGAAGCAGGGTGATGTTCGTCTCCGCATAAATCTCGGAGAGACGCTGGACGGAGATACCGACGCGGTCCAACACGAGGTAACCGCGCAGGTCGCCGAAGATGATCGGGTACGCGCTGTCAGCGATGGCCGGCATGAACTCGTCGCGCAAGGTCGGGAAGCCGAGCAACTCCTTCGGCGCGGGGGCAAAGTTGCCCATCGAAGAGATGACAGGCCACAGATAGTTTTTGGACGAATCCTTCAACTTGCGGATGACCTGCTCCGTCGCCTTGCGGAACACCCAGGCGGCGTTGGCTTCGTACTGCGCCGGGAGCGCGTAGGCCAGGTTGATCAGGCCGTCCGCGGTCAGGGTCGCAGCCGTGCCGGACGCCACCGAGGCGGGGCCGTCTCCGTCCACCTGGGTCAGGATGCCCATCGGACGCCCGATGCCGGAACCGTTGATGAAGGTGTCATTCTCGCCGAGCGTGAAGGCTTCTGCCAGCAGTTCGGACGAAACGCCGACCACATCGAAAGCCGAGTCTTCGATCAGGTCGTTGTACAACGGCAGGGACGCCATGCACGTATGGACTGGGATCGAGTACAGGCCAAACACCGGATCGGTCACGCGGTGGACGGTGGACGAAGTGGGGGATTCGCCGGTCCACGTCACGCGCACGCCGCTGGTGTACTTGTCGTCGGTGGTGTAGTGGATCTTCGGCCACTTGGCGATGTCGCGGCTGGTCGTGCCCACGCGGGCGCGGGAGCGGATGGTCGCATTGGTGGCGATCTTCTTGATCAGTTCAGTCTGGTAATCCTCTGGGACGAGGAAACCACCGGCGGAATCGGTGCCCTCGGAGAGGGTCTTGCGATCCTGGGGTCCGAGATCGTTCATGCCCTTGCGGAGATAGTTCTCGAACGCCGGCTGATAGCCCTTTTTCTGGACGGTCAGGGGGACGTGGTAGCGGACGGTCTTGCTTTCCACGATGGGGACACCGAGGAACGGATCGATGCGCACGCCCTTGATTTCGACTTCGCGCCAGGACTTCTCATCCACGGGCGCATCACCCTCACCGGGCGCGGCTTGGCGCCAGTCAGTGCCGGCGGTTTTGGACGCGCCAGGGGTGTTCATGAAGTCGTCGCCAGCCGCGAGGCGGTTTGCGAGGTCGAGTTGCGCTTTGAAGGCGTCAAACTCACCGAGAGCCTTTGTAACCTTTTCGGACACTTCCGCCGGCATGGGTTCGGTCTTGCCTTCCCATTCCGCCTGGAGGGTTTGGGCCTCCGCGAGTTTGGCCTCCATCTGCGCGCGAAGGCGGGTCGCCTCCACTTTGGGGTCTTTGGTAGCCATAGGGATACTCCTCTATTACACGGTTTGTAGCGCGAGAACGCGCTGACGAATTAGCAACTCGTGGACCAGTTTTTGCTGAGTGAGTATCGCCGCGGGGGATGCCGCGGGCTTTGGCTCGGCTCGGAGCAACTCATCGAGTTCCTTGAGTTGGTCGTACACTTTGGATACATCGAAGGACACGCCGCTGAGGGTGGCAACTGTGGCCGGCTCCAACAGGGCGAGTCCGTTCTTGACTGACCACATTAACTCCATCGCCTTGAAATCGGGCGGGGTCTTTTCGAACTGATCGTAGTGTTTGGATAGGTGGTTATAAACAGCCTTACGATCACTCTCCGGGATCTGCGTCCCTTCCTGCATCAGGCGACCCATCGCGGCAGTGACACCCTTCCACACGGCAGGGCCTACGCCTTCCTTTCCTGCCTGGTGATGTGGGAGTTTCAAGTCTGCAAACGAATCGGGAGGGTTGTTCGCCGTCCATGCAAAATGCGCTGCAATGCGGCGCTTCTCCCCTTCGCTCATATCCTCGTCGAAAGCCTGGTCGGTAAAATCCCCAAGGCTGGGCTTGGACCAGTCGGACTCCATGTCAGACTTGCCAGTGTCTTTGAACGGGAGCGCGCTTTTGATACTCGCAACCGTACTTTCGTTCATCCCCCAATTAACGTCGGACGTATCCCAGAGGCGCACTTCTCGCAGGTTGCGGAACAGCATGCCCTTGTAATCGCCGTCCTGAACCTCCTCGAAGTCGAATTTAACCGCGTCGTAACCGAAACTCATCTCGGTGACGGCGGGAGGGTCAGACTTCAAGCCGGCCAGCACTTCCTCGCCGCGGGCGGTGGGAAGGTACTTGCGCTTTACAAGCAAACCGCCCTTGGCAGACGGCCACTTTTCTTTCATGTCTTTGGGGAGATCTGCGCGCCCCACTTCCCTCAACTCCACAATGGTCGCAATCGGGGGCTGGTGCATGTCGTGTTGCCAGAGGTGCTTTACTCGCTCTCCCCGCTCCGAGATGGTTTTGACGAACGCGCCTTTGTGGAGGAGATCGAGTCCACTGTCCATCACACCGATCACTGCAGAGATGCCCGTCACAGTGCGGCCATCATCGCCTTCCACGTCAACGACTTTGCTTGAAAATGAAATATGCTCCATGATGATCTCCAGTTAAACAAAACGAGCGCCTACGCATGTAGGCGCTCGAGGCGCTCAGTCCTGCTTGACTGGGGGTACTATACTACTTTACTGGATTTTTTTCAACTGCTCACATTCTAAGCGTCAGCCCAAAACATGACATAATCGCAGCAATGGCAATTAGGATGATATAAGCAACCACAAAGGCGCGGACGAGTTTTTGCTGGTTCATGAGTCTCCTTTTGTGTTTTTCTTTGGCGTCGAACTGGCCGAGATCGCCGAGAGGAACGCCAGGAACAGGATCGATCCCTTAGTCCAGTCCAGCGATAGCCAGCCAAACATGACCGCGCCCGAGACGGCAATCACGAAGGACCATAGGGTACAGGCGAGAAAAAATCTAGGTTTGCTCATGTTTTTCAATCATCCTTATTACGAACCGCGAGACAGGGAGGCCAACCAAAACCGCCAGCGCCAATATCACGAGCAGTGGCACATACCCACCGACTCGAACAATCAACACGCCGGCGATGACAGACAGTGGCACAAAAAGACATGCCGTAAAGAGCATCCAAACGGTTCGCCTAGTTATTCGCATGGGGATTCCTTTAGGTATTTGGACCTTGCGTATCCGATAATCTCGCCGAATCGGACCTTACTCCAGAACGGGACGGAGGTATCCAGAACATACACCGAATCTCCTTCACTAAGCCAGTCCAGAACAGTGGCACGCGCACTGGGAGCGGAGCGGACGTGGAGACCGGTCACGGCTTCGGCGCATTGTGCCACTGTTGGGGTAGGCGTGCCACTTGTGCCACTGGTCGGAATAGGGGTGGCGATAAAGCCGAGAGAGCCTCCGCCAACGCAGGCAGTGGATACCAGGGTGATTACAACCAGTGGCACAACTACGAACCTGAAATTCATGGCTTGACGATCTCCTTTTTGGGTGTGCCACTGTCTGGAGTGGCACATTTTAGATTGGCTACAACCTCGTCCACGTCAACGCCATTGACGAGGAATGTGAAAGCGTCATTCGGGTTGTCAGTATAACCTACTGCCCGCTCATACAGCGCCGCCTGTTCGCGCCAAATGACGCAGGCGGGGATTGCCGTTATCGTTTCGATTTTCTTGACGAGCGCCGAGATTGCCAGATAATAGGTTGCGCGCTCGGCGTAAACGCCATTCAGCGCGGGAGAGCCGGTAGCAAACGCCCGCCAGCAGTGGTCGCCGCGCGTGAACATGATTTCAAAACCGTTTCGAGGCATTTTTCCGCCGATTATGGTAACCCGTCGCACAAATAGCGGGCATTGACCCATCCCGTCAGCAAGCCGAAGCGGACTTGCGTCCACGTCCCGCCGTCTGGATGATGTTCGTTCCCGCCGAGCAGGATGACCGCCGTCCCGCTTGGAATGACGGCGACGGCCTCCGAGTTCATTCCAGGCGAGGCGCGCAGATACAGGCCAATGTCTGCCTTAATGTTGCAGACAACTGCAAGCGGCGGAGCGCCAACGGCATTATGAGCGTTGGCGGGGCGGTGTAACTGCATTCCTAACGCGTTAGCAGGGCTTCCTAACGCGGCGTTGTCAGCCGTTAGGAAAGTGCCATTGCATCCTAACACAACAAGGGCGGCAAAGATGGCGAGCGTCAGACGTTTCATAACGTGGTTTCTCCTAACAGGTTATTCCTAACGCGTTGGGAAGCCGTGACGGACAACTCCTAACGCGTTAGGAGAATTGCTAACGGAGCGTCAGTCGCCCGTCCGTAAAGTCCCACTTGTCGAGCGGAAAACACAGAGCGACAACCTCGCCAGCGCCTTCAAGCGTCAGTTTCCGCCATGTGACGCTATCTCCGAGAAGGGCGGCGAAGGCAAACAGGACCTTAGCCCGCGTTTCAATTTCTACGGCATCCTTCGATTTCTGCGTAGGTTGGGAGGTCAGGCTTTGCGCGGGAGTAAAACCCCACGTAGCCGATGTAAACCGGTTTGCCGCGCTGGAAGATTGCGTAACCAACGGGATTTCGGTCGTTTCGGCGCTCGACGCGCCATTCGGGGCGGAGGGTAACTTTTTCGGCATGAATCACCTTTTCCGTTTGCAGAGTTGGGAGAGAGAGCAGGAATTTTCCTAACGCGTTAGGAGCGTCATCGTCCCCGCCTCCCAACGCGTTGGGAAGCGGGGCGAAGGTCGGCGCGGCGTTGCTAGGAAGTCGGGTAGCGTCATCGCCTGCCGTTGCTACCCTTCGGTAGGGTTTGCCCCATCTCCATTTGGGTGCATCGGCTGAGGCAGTGGGCGCGGTTGGGACTGCGGAACCGCAGGGTTGGAAACCAGGTCTCCAAGTATGTCATGGCCGCCTGTCAGGAGTTTCAAATTCGCCCTGAGGACATCGCCCTGCCCCGCGTCAATCATATCCTGTAAGTCCATTGCCATAGCAATCACGGCGGCGGTATTCTGCCTTGCCATCGTGATTGTCTGCATTGTCTCGTTCTGGTCTGCGCGGCTGGTTGCGTTCCGCTGATACCGCTTGATCGTGTCATCCCAAAAAATGTACGCCAAAAACAGAATCGCATGAAGAACGCCAGCCAGGACAAGTCCGACGAGCATGATGATCTCGAAAATGCCCGTTATATTCCCAGACTGCGAAGCGGTAAACACATCGAAAAATTTCCCGGCATTGATAAGCGCGGCCAGCAGGCCGATGGTCAGCGTAGAGCCGATACTGACGACAATATCAATCACGGAGACAATCTTTTGCCCGCGACTGGCGTATGCGTAAAAGTGACCGACCATCGCGACGACGAGCGTACCAACGCCGACGCTAAAAGTCAAAACGCCATAGAGCGCATTTGTCAGCCCGCCAACCAGCAGGGCGGAGATTAAGTCCAGGCCGGTGAACAGCAGGAGCGCCGCAATCCCCACAATCCACAGATTGACGCGGGACGGCTCTCGTTCTGCCTTCGGCTTGCGCTCCAACAGTTTCGTGGCGAGCCACGAGACACTTTCGCTGAGGACTTGTCCGAGATTGTTTTTATTGTCGCTCATACTATTCTCCTTTTTTGTCAACAGGCCGCCCGGCGGCATTCAAAATTTCTTCCACGGTAACTCCGTAGGTTTTTGCAACGCGTTCGGGCGTCCACTTCCACACCGCGCGTTTGTGCTGGACGACTTTTCCGATACCCCGCAGATAGTCGCTAACTACCGACGCTTCGTTAAGGCTCAACGGCTGATTTTTTTCCATTCTCTGCTCTTTTCCTTATCCAATGCGCTTGTCTGTTTGTGTTTGTCTGTTTGTCACCGCCGTTTATACACCCACTCGCCGCGCCTGTCAATGGGAGCAAGACGCGGTATAATGCGGCCATGACGCAAATGATACTCGGAACAGACCACTCGCACTACGATTGGTCGCTGCGGGATAATAAGACGGGGATTTACACGTACACCCCGATTGACTTCTCGAGGAGCAAGTCCGCCTTCGTCATCCTCAAGGCCTGCGACGGCGCAACGTCCACGCCGTTTTTCCACGAGGCTTATCGGGCGGCGCGGGAGGCGGGGAAACTCGCCGCGCCTTATGTGTGGTGTTATCCCGCGTCGGTCGTTAGTCCACAGTTGCAGGCGCAACGTTGGCGCGACGACCTGCTGGATGTTGACGCGCCGATATTCGTGGACTTTGAGGAAACGAAGCCGATTAACCCACGCGCGTCAGACCTGCGGGCGGTCATTGAGGCCTACCGCAAACTCGACCCAAACCGCAAGATGGCGATTTACACCAGAGACGATTACTGGCGGACGTATGGAGACAAAGACCCCTACTGGCGGCAATTCCCGCTTTGGTTGGCGAGATATTCATCGCAACAGCCTACCGTCCCCGCGCCCTGGACTGACTGGACGTTCTGGCAGTATTCGGCAAGTGGCAATCCAGACGAGTACGGGATTACAAATCGCAAAAAAGCGGTGGACGAGAATTATTTTTATTCTGACAATGTTGAAGAATTAAAAATATTTTTCGGCCAGCAGAATTATATACCACCAACCGAGGAGCCAAAAATGAATAAAGTTACGATTGTCTGGCAGGCGGGAGCGAATGTTCGCCCCGCGCCGAGTGTCAATAACGTCGCGCTTCGCGCCCTGCCGGCCGGTGCAGTCATCCAAACAAACTACCCTGAGACAACCGACGCGAACGGCAATCGCTGGATTAGAATCTCGGACAAAAATGAGTATGTCGCGACGTTCTACGGCGGAGCGCTTCGCGCCCGCGTTGAATCTACAAATCCGCCGCCGGCCGCCGCCCTGCCCGTGATAACCATCAGGATGTACGCAGACGGATACCCGCCATTCGAGGGGACATGGACGCCATTGTAATCAGCGGGAGATTGTCATTCGAGGCAATAACCCCGCCACCTCCCCAAACGGGTGATTACCTCATCGGCCTGCATGATTATCAGGCAAACGATCCGTTGGGCGACCCATACACCGACAAACCATACTATCCCCGCAACTGGCCATCGCGTCCGTCGGTGCCGGAAGTTCGCCGCTTTCAAAACCCTGATGACAGGTTGTATTTGACCGAGGGTATCGAATGGCTTTGGGCGTTCCTGTATAAACTCCGTAATCCAGCATGGTCTCTTGACACGCTAAAATTTTATTTTCGCCGCATGACGACAACAGACAGGGCGTTCACGAACAAAGTGGCCTGGAACACGCCGAAAGAGCCGCGTCATTCGTGGGTGCTGAACGAAAATCCGAAAGCGCGGCCTGTCCAGTTGCTTGGCATTGTCACGCCGGGGGGCAATCGTTTCCGGTCCAGCGGGCGGGATAAAACCATCGTGAAGGACAATCAGCGGCTTCCGTGTACGGGCGTCTGGAACTTGGATTATGACTGGCTGACGGCTAATATCACCAAAGACAACGCGGAGGAGTTTGCGCGAACGCTTCCAGATTGGCTTGTTTTTACGGCGCGGATTGTCCACCCTGAAAAAATTGGCGCGCCTGTGTCGGGCGCGCCCAATGGGGTGTTCAGAATCACAAACTTCGACGGGGATTTCTGCGTACCGATGATTACAACTGCCGGACGGCAGTCGGTCGTGGACGGATTTTATGTCCGTGAAAATTGGTTGCAGTCAAACCGGCTTAATCGGTTATACTCACATTCCACCAAACGAAAGGAGGTGAAAGCATGTTCTGGAAAAAGACAATCCAAATCAGACAGGAATCACGCGTCGGTTATGTCGCTTATGTCCGCACAGACAACGGGCAGGAAGTCGGGCGCGAAAAAAAACAGGTTGAGCGTTGGGCAAAAGAGCGCGGCGTCAATGTGGAATTCGCGGACGGGATTGACTCGACCCCATATCCACAACCCTACAAAATAGCCTGCTCATATTGCAGAACCCCGCGCGTTCGCGGCCGGTCCACTTGCCCCAAATGCGGAGCAGAATACTAACCGCAACAAAGCGGCCTCCCCTCTGGCAAGGGGAGGCCGACCAACCGGGAGGAACATTGCACACAAAGCAGAGTCGCTCCCGCTCCCATTCTACCATCGGAGGTATATGACAAAAAAGACATTGCACACAAAGCAGAACCGACGCGGAGGCCTGGCAGCCTCCGCGATCCTTTTCGCCCTGGCTGCCCTTTCCCTGGCGGCGCTGGCTTGTGAATTTTCCCAGGCCGGGGCGGTCCTGTCCGCGCCGACACGCGCGCCGACTATCGCCGCGCCGACGCCCTCCCCCACCGCGACGCCGATCATTTGCACGGTCCACGCGGACGCGCTTTATTTGCGCGCCGGTCCCGGCATGGAGTATCAGGCGCTCGACGCGCTGGACAAAGGCGAACCCGTCACGCTGCAAACGACCGCCTCGGAACACTGGCAACTTGTGACGGCGGGCGCGCGGACGGGCTGGGTTAACTCGCTTTTCCTGGACTGTGGGAAGTGAGGCCGCTCATGTGGTGGTATCCCTATCGCCTAAATCGCGGCCGTGCGGTCCCTATGGACGGCGCGAAGGCAATCGAAAGCCCGCTGAAACCAATCGGCCATTACTGGGGGCCGTTTCATTGCCAGGCTTGCGCGGATCTCTGCGCGAACTTCGGGAAGACAGAATCGCAAGCCTGGCTTTTCAACCACGGGACCGACGATGAAAAATTCGCCGTGTTCCTTTCAGCATGACCGGAATCTTGTGACGGTATGACCGTCACGCCTCCCCCAACTTTTCAACGCAGGCGGCCAGTCGCAAAAACTGGCCGCCTGTCGCTCTAAAGAGAAACGCTACCGCTTTGTTGGGCGGCTCATGGCTGAGCAGGATGGCTATTCAGCGTAAACGCTACCGCTTTTCACTGGCTCGCCGTACCTGCCAAACTACGCCAGTTCGTTTGGCAGGCTGGACACAACTACGCCCTACGGCAATCCTGCCCAGTAATCAGCCGCTCAATAACGGTTTGCGTTAGCGGCTGGCGGGTTGCGCTGTGACTGCTGATTGAGTCACGGCGTAGCCAGTCCGCTGCACGCGATGTTGGAAAGCCAGCCCGCCCCACTGTTGCGCCATTGCTGACGCTATGCCAGCAAAGGTTCTTGACCTTTCACGCCACCTGTCAGGCGACGGCGGCATTTTGTGGACGCGCTGCTCTCTCCCTTCGACAATGTTTGTCGGTTGCAATTTCGGCAAACCTTTTAGCCATAAGCAGGTTGCTTTTGTTTCACCATGACCAAATTGCCAGGGCTGGATTATCTGGTCAGGCTTTCGGATTCTGGATGAAATAATGCTAATTGGATTTTCAATGGCAATGCGTTCAATCGGTGCATTCATAAGCAAGCGGACAAACTCCAACGCTTCGGATTGCTCGGCTTGCTTTTCTTTGAACCATCGCGCCCCACTTACTGCGAGATGCGTGCAAGGAGGATGAGCAATCATCAAATCCCAATCAAGGTGCAAGACTTCTCGAACATCACCGACATAATGATTACCTGGTATTTCGGTATCCAAAAGGTCGCATGACCAAGCCTCATGCCCTAATGCTTCAAACGCTTTGCGGACTGTGCCGCTAAATTCACATGCTATCAAGACTCTCATTATGGCTTTCCAACGATCTCTTCAGAAGGCGCACGCAGGCAATGGCTCTCGTGAGCGGGACATACTGACCCGACTTGTACTGTGCAAGTAACTTCAGCAAAATCTGTTCTGTTTCTTCCAGTAAATCAATTTGCGTTTTCATAGTCTATCTAACTCCTGTGCAGGACGCGGGACGCAGGGTCTCACGTCCTGCATACAGCCGCCCAACGGACTTGCGTTACCTGCGTATGGTGGCGGGAGCGGGAAAAACTGTCCGCGAAGCCGAAGCCCACCATACGTCAGGTGCACGCTGTGTTAGCCCGCCCCGACATTTGCCAGTCATAAACTGATTTCCACGATAACGCCACAAACGTATGTCGGCAAGGATGCGTAATCCGAAAGGCAGACTGCCATCTGTTACCCTTTCATTGGCGGATTCTTTGGCTTGGCAGAGCGGCGGGCTAACGGCTCGCGTTAGCGGTGGGCGTGCCTACCACCAACACTAGAACTTGAATGACGAATTTTGCGCGACGTACCGCCCATCCGCTGCACGCTTTGTTGGGCGGCGGTACGTTTTGGTAGGTCGCTTTCCGCCGCGAAGATGGACGAAGCACACATCGCGCCGCGCTGAAACAATCATGCTCAACTCCGCAAGATGTTCGCTGACAGGCACGCCTTTGTCATCGTATAGCGCAACTCTGTGCAGGCGTCCAATTGTTGGATGTCGGTCAAAGGTCATGTGTGTAATCATCACAATTCTCTTTCAGGGCGGTAGCCGCCCAACTGTGTCTTATACGGACGTTTTCCGTATAAGACCCCAAATCGGCGGCATATACGGAATTTTTGGAGCGGCTCTGTGCAGGACGTGAGTCTGCGGGGCGGCAGGCCAGGCGGCCTACCCATCATTCCCGCGTCTCACGTCCTGCATACAGCCAGCCAACGGCTTGCGTTAGTGGCAAGTGGCGGCGACTGCGCGCTTTGTTAGTTTGCGTCCTTGCGAGGACGCCCGCCCATCGCGCCTAAATTAGACAATGCGTAATCGTGACCAGATGTAAACGCGACCTGAGCCACATTATCCAGAGCATAACGTAAACGCGCTTCTGTCAAAGCGCCTGCTCCGTTTGGGAGCAGGATTTCGATTAGAGTTTTGATTTGTTGCTCGTAGAGTGAGCGGGCTGATTGCTCATCCATGTTATTTCCACGTAAGGCGCTGGATTTCGCTGTACAGTTTTGACGCGGTATTGCGGTCATCATTGGATTGCGATTCAATCGCCTGCGATTTTGCTACCTGATACGCAACGTATTTTGGAAATATTTCAGAAATGAGCCATGCAATCGCTTTCTCAACCATAGCGGGGTCAGCGTTTTTTGAAATTCTTCCCTCATCAAAAATATCAATGATGAGATATTTATCGGTCGGATGAGCAATGATTTTCACTGGCATTGTATATTCGCCGTTTGTGATTTCCTTTGTTTCGCTGTTGAATTTCGGTTCCATCGTTTATCTCCTGTTTGTTAGTTTTTAGTGACGATGTTGTATATACCCTAACCTGTTAGGTTTTGTCAAGGGTAAACAGGAAACTCGTTTGCTCGGATTTTCACGCGACCATGAACGCGGGACAAGCAAACTAACGGTAAGCGTGAGGGGCAGGTGCGGCGGGCGTGGATAAACTGTCAGACGCGGGAAGCCCGCAATCAGTCGGCGCGGCATTATTCCGTCGATTCCTGCTCGGTGACGCGCTCGACGTGGAATTCGGCTTCGGTGGCCGATGGTCCGGCGTCCCTGACAGCCGCTTTGACGGCGGCGGCGATGGCCGCGTATTTGTTGGATGCCGTGACTTTGTAGGTGATTGGGATGGGGACGCGCAGACCGATGAGGGTGACGCTGTAGAGTTTGCGATTGGGATTGTTGGATTTGTAGAACATTTGTTGCTCCTTGTTACAGTGAAATGTTAGGCTTCGTGCCAGGCTACTACGGAATTTTTGGCTTTGGTTGTCACCAAATCGTCGGCATATACTCTAAAACGCCACAGGAAGGCACAGGACGGGCGGGACGGCGTACGCGCCTATGATTTGCCATCCCGCCCAACCATGCGCCGCCTACGACGCTTCTGGGGGGCGGGGAATGTCACCCGCCGCTGAACTAGGGATTAACCTGCATGTACATCAAATCTCTAATCTAATGTACAGTTTGCGGGTTTTAACGATCTTCACTTGTGGGGCGTAGGCTTCGAGAAGCCGCTCGATTGCGATCTTGACAACATCGGTTTTGCTCATGTGATACGCTCCGGTTTCATTCAAAACGTCTCGAAGAATTTCGACGAACGAATCGTACTCAGTGAGATCGGGACGGAATTTCGAGTCTGCCATACGACTATACGCTATTTTCTTCCTGTTTTACGGTGGATATAGGGACAATTATATCCAGCATGGCGATTTTGCCAACGCACCTCCTCCCTGATCGGCTTAATTACCAGTTCCGAGGCGTGACCGCGCGGGACCAGGTCTTGCTGGAGCGTGCGCCAGATCGCCGTGCGTGCTTTTTGTACACTTTCAAAAACTGTATATGCCCCACTGAGTTCAAAGATCAGAACCCGCTTTGTTTCATCGTGGTACATTTTCACGCCTGCAATGATGTTCTCGACCACGCACCGCTTCGGCGGGATCGGAGGCGTGTAGTGGCGCTGGCGGCGGGAAAATCTCTTTTGTGCTGGCTTGCGATAGTTATTCATGCTGTTTCTCCATCGATGACATCTTCTTCTGAGTTGTCTTTTGAAAACATTTCAATCTGCACGGCATTGACTGGCTCCGTGTAAAACTCTGGCATTTCGTAAAACTTGGCCGCGGCGGTGATCAGGTTTTGCAGGTGGTCCCGCCGGCTTGCCCACTCCCCTATCATGGATCGCACCGCCTCGGGGCTGGTGTCCAGGCGGTAGCCGGCGCGTCCAGACGACGAGACGATAGGGACAAGCCTGGAGCGCAACTCCTCGATGGCCTTGCGGATTTTGCGGTCATCCACGTTTCCGGTCAAATCTGCTGGATGATACCCAAACAGGCGGTAGACAAGTTCCTTGCGGGTCAAGCCCTGTGGATTGTCTTTCAGAAACTTGAAAACGCCTCGCTGGAGTTCGTCCAGTTGGCCGTTTTCGAGTTCGGCGAGGATCCTGTCATAGACACTCATAAATCATCCTCTATGATGTAGCTGGCCTTCAAAATACCAACAGGCTCACCTTCGCCAGTGCGGCGCGTCATGCACTTCCAGCCTTTTTGATACGCCCGAATCATCTGCGACGACATAAGGATGCCGCGATGGTTTGACGTTCCTTTGCGAACACTTCCCATCAGTCACCTCTTTCCTGCTACATTACCCAACCCGCTCCGGGTTGCACCTCTTTCGACGTGTGTTTGCCGCGGATTATTCATGCTCAGGCTTGCGCCATCGGGTGGGTTATGAAAATTGTATCAGGGTATATACAAGATGTCAAGATGGATTTTTGTCGGTGTGGTCCATTCCGCCCGTAGAAAACCGCTCCTCGGATAACACCCTGCCAGTGTGGGCGTCCGTGGCAATGATGGCGAGATTCAACTGCGGCCAGATCACCAGGGACCCGCACCGGTGACAGACGATCTCGATCTCTGCAATCCCGCGCACTTTGAGCAGGAGGCGCCGGCACTTCGGACAGCGAATCTCACGCATTTCGTAATGGCTGGGAGTGGGTAAAAATACGTGGCTCATCGGATCGTTCTCTGGAAAAACTTCTTCAACTCGTCTCGATACACCTTGTAAATTCCAGCGCGCATCCCTTTTACAACGTCTTGAAGGTTCCACCAGGCGCGGCTCTTGTGAGATTTCGTCTGGCGGTTTTTGTCGATCACCCACGGAGCGTACCTCAACTTCGTGCCGACCACGCCAACCACGGACCCGAAGCGCGGCTCAACCCTGGACAGGGCTTCTGGCGCTTTTCCTTGCATCGTGGTGATGGATCGGAAAAGCGTGAAGGTCCTGATATAACTGCTATTCGGGGGCTGGGGCGGATAGTCTGGCATTTCCTGATGCACGTACAGCAACGCCTTCTGTGTTGCGTCTTTGGCGTAGCCGGGAAAGCGCGCAGTCAGGGCGTTAATGTCCTTGCTGAGTTTATCGAGACCCTTGACATTGACGCGCAGCACTAGAAGTTCTCCAGGATGGGGGTGATTCCGCATCTACAACGAACATGAAGCGGGGGAAGGCTTTCTGTGTCGTCCATTCTGTGCGGGTTGCGAGACCTTGCATCAGTGCAAATCGGGCAGACAAGATCATCCATAGCGACTCTTACATTGAAGCCCGTCACCATGCCAGTGCTATTCCAAAACAGCATATTCCCCTCCGCAAAGGCGCGGGTGACTTCGGTCACCGCAATCATCTCAGCCCGGATCTCTCCATAGAACGGAGCCAACTGCTCGATCAGGATCGGGAGCGGTTCGCCAGAGAGAAGCCAAGGCTGGAACTTTTCCAGGAACGCCGCCATGCTGGTCTTGCTGATCTGCGATACCATCTGGACGGTGTAATTGTTCGCCCAGTCAATCGCCATCTGGTTGACCACTTCCCACGAAAGACCTAACTCGACCATGCCGGCCAGTTCCGTGTAGGAACGCAGCGCCGCGTCCACGGCAATTTGCTGGACCATCGGAAACAGAATCTCGTACATGATCTCCGATTCCTTCACCCAAAAAGTCGGATTGCTGGGATCGGGGACGTAATCCTTACGCTTCGGCATTGACGTGCTCCGCGCTCTTGGGCGGGGATGGGTGATTGGAGAGAACACCCTGCTCGATGCGCTTTAACTCTCCCTCGAAAAAGGCGGTCAATTCTTTCGTCATCTTGCGTTCGGACTTGACGCGCTCCTCCTCGTCTGGAGGATTATCCTCTTTCGTCTCCATCTTGATCGATTTCGGCTCTGTGGTCACCGGCGCCTTGAGCGTGCCGGCGGGGACTTCTACCATCGTCAACGGAATCAGGTACACATCCCCGCGCGGTCCGAGATCCGGGAGACCGACGCGGGCATTGTACTGGTTGCGGGTGATGGCGCTGGAGTGAAAATCCTCCCGCGCCTCTTTGTTCTTTTTCTCGTACATTGAGAACAGGGCTGGCACTTCCCTGAAGTCCCATTGGATTTTCACGTCATCGCCGAAGTCTTTCGCCAGTTGGTTATTCAGGCTGTCACCCCACGACTTGTACATCGGGATCAGGTCATTCAGCCACCAGGACGTTTCGTAGGTCTCTGCGTTCGCCATGATTGCTCGCTTCAAGCCGACCATTGTGGAGATGACGGTCGGCGGGACGCGCATCACCATGCAGATACGCACCTCGTTCCGCTCGTCCAGAATTTCCAGACCCATCTCCTCAATACCGAGTCCTGTTTTCTGGTATTCGAGATCGTAACCGAGGACGGCCGGCTCCATCCACTTCGAGTATCCGCCGTAGTGTTCCTTCCATTCGGCGCGCATGGTTTCCGCAATAGCGCTGTCAATGGCCTGCTTTGTTTTAAGCAGGCCGGGCGGGACGCCTCCTTCCTGAAACATCATGCGTATGTAATCCGTGACCGAGTTGTCAAGATCGCCAGACCGCGCCGCAACTGCGACGGGAGGCCAGCCAGCGTACTGGTTGATCGGGTCCCAAACGGGGATACAGAGAACATCCTCCGCCGGCAGGATGACAGGCGTCACCCCTGGAGGACCGTACTGGTAGCCAGATACGAAATTTGCGCTCGACGCGATGGGCTTTACCCAGTCGGGGCGCATCGGCCATAACTGGACCACTTTTCGGGATTGCGACCGCACCTTCTCGTAATACGCCACTCCCGCGAAGTCGTGGAAAATGCTGATGGAAGAAATAAAATCGAACTGGCTCATGCGCGGGTTTGGGTTGTCCAGCAGTTCTGCCAGCGGATGGCCTTTGAGTTCCTTCCCGTCCCTCTTGCTGACTACATCCATGTCCACCTGGCTGGACGTGGATGCTTTGCGGCTCGAGCAGGCAAAGATCAATTCATTCTTCCGCCAGCCGTTTTTGACCAGGCTATAAAAGTTTGTTTCAGGATCCACCGGCTTTCCATCTCGCCACGTGGGGAGCAATTCTGCGGCCTTGATTCGAAAACGAACCACCTCCCTGGCGATCTCCTGCGCGCTGGGAGGTTGACGAAACCTGCTCAAAAATCGCTTAATCATGGCTTACTCCTATGAAACAGGCCGGCCAGCCAGCGGACGGCGTGAATGTCTGAAAATGAAGGGATGCGAGAGGGATGATAGTCTGCCAGTCCCCAAACTGTCAGCGTGATGATAAACTTCGCCTTGGCGATCCTCAGCCAGCGAAATGCATGGTGAGAGAAAACAAACCACCACCAGAACGGATAATCCATACGGACGCAGTCGGCAATATCCCAGGGGGCGGAAAGACTGACAATCTTCAAACGGTACGGTCCGACGCCGAACTCATCCCCCTCCTCTGGAAGGTCTCGCTGAAATTTCGTCAACTCAATAAGGAGTCCGATAGATAACGATACAAATGGACCGCCAACCCACTCATAAGTACACGATTCAAGCCCAAAGCGGTTATTGGTAATGTGCGTGATGATGTTTCCGCGCAGTTCGCTCATCTCGAAAAAACTCCTTTCCTCATTATAGGACAATCAACAGAATTTTTCCACTGTTAGAACAGTTGCGGCTTTGTCAAACCGCTCATATGAGCATACATGACCGCCTCGCCAACGTCCGGGCTTCTGCCAATGCGCTCTTTGATTTTATCCTTCTCCTCCACGAGCACGCCGGCGGCAGTGTTTTTGTAGCGGGCAGAGCACAGGTCGGCCAGTAATTCAGGATCCGGTGGCAGGGCTATGTTTTCTCCGCTTTCTGGGTCCAGTGCATCGCGCATCCGCCAATACATCTCAGCGCGCTTGTTTCTCATCTTCAAACGGCGGCTCTTATCTCGATACTCGGACGACTCTGCCGCGTTGAAGGCGCGGACAATGCCAGGCGAGTAAAGCGTGACCAAAGAATCGTACACAGACGAACCGATCCCATTGGCGTCCAGGTTGATGGTCGGAGGCGCCTCTCCTGAAACCGCCTGCTGGACCAGCGCGGCTACTGTTGGTCCGTCCGTAGCAATGGCGCCCGGCCACGACACAACCTCAAACCAATTGTCATACCGCTTAGCAATGGCGGTCTTGTCGGACCCTCCACGGGATGGGTCCACCCCAACAGCCGACAATGGCGTCGTCGGCTTCTCTAGTTCCTGCCACCGTTTTTGAGCAATGCGCACCCATTCGGTCGGGATGATTTGGAACGGGTCCGGGGGCGCGGACGCGCTGAAGTCACCGTCGAGGAGCGGGATGCGCAATTCCGTCGGGAGAGACTGCAAGACCGACCGGTAGCGGTTGTCCTGGGAGTAGAAAACATTATCGTCAAGGCGGGCGCGTATGAACGTCCTGGAGCGGGGATAGACCATCTCCCCCTTGTGCATAAATGGACGCTCGTCCTCACATTCCTGCTCTTTGCCGTCCACCATTGCATACCAGCGTAATTCCCCCGACTTCGCCGGGCGGTGATGCTTGTCGTCCACCCACGCGGCCCACCTGCGCTTGACCCACGTACCGGCCTCATCGGTAGGCGGGTTTCCAGTGGCAAGCACGCGCACGCGCTGGTTTTGGTCGGTCGTGCGATTCCAGCCCGTAATAAATTCATATTGCGATTCTGTAAATTCTGTAATTTCGTCGAAGGCTTTCAGGTCGTGGGGACGCCCCTGCCATTTCCGTTTGTCATCCTCATATTGCACCGCCCCAAACTCGATAGTCTGACCGCTTCTCCACGTCCAGGTGTGCTCGGTCTTGTTTTCCTTCGCATCGCTGTTCTCCAGGATGCGTCGCACCTCGCGCATGATTTCCGAGAGGTTCGAGTAGTACCGCCTGAAAATAGCCGAGTGCTGGTGCATCTCCACGGCCATGCCGATCAATAGGCTTGTCTTTCCGCCTCCCGCCGCGCCGCCGTAAAACGTTTCGTCGGCGCGCGATAAAACCGCCTCCCACTGCACGCGGCTTTGTGGATACCACAAGGCCGTTTTGTTTTGCACCCGCTCAAGATACGATCTCTCGGAGAGTTTCAGCGAGTGAATGTATTGCTCGATTGTGTTGGACTTCATCAACCACCTGTCCCAATGGCTGCCCGCCGCTGGTTACGTCTGTTTTCTTAGGAGCGTCAATGCCGAGGATCTGGCAGCGCCGATCAATGCACTGCATCACGCCGGCCAAAAAGCGGGGGTCGCCGACCTGTCCATCCACCCGCTTTTGTTTTTTCATCTTCTGCCCGCCGGAGTCGGACGATAGTTCCGATGTCTCCGATATGGCGTCGGCTTGCGAGCGTTTCCACGCCTCCCAGTATTCCAATTCCAGCGCGTCCACTTTCGCCAGTTCGATGGCCTTGCGCTGGTCCAGGGCTTGGGCCGCCTCCCTCACCCAGTCCTCTTGGATGGCTTTCAGGTCGCGGGAGACGGTAGCCTGGGATAGGTCAAGTTCTTTGGCTATCTCCTGCTGGACTTTGCCGCGCAGGTATAAATCTGCAATTTTTCGACGGTCACGCGCAACCTGGGATGGTTTCCGGTCTTTTGCCATTATTCCTTTGGATTATTCATACGGTGATAATCTGTCTATACGCACGATAGGGTACATACGCATTATACAATAAAAATCCCCGCCGAAGCGGGGAAAGTCGCGATTAGTGGTGCTGATGCACTCTCTTTGGATTGTGATACCCTGCGGGAAGGTACGGCTGTAAATCCTTCTTGATGTAGTGCTTTACGCCAAGTTTCTGGCAGAGTTCAACCATCCGTTCTGTGTAGGTTTTCCAGTCCGTGGTGCTGGTCATGGGCAGGTAATTCGCCCTGCCGATCTTGTAGAAGTCCACAAACTCATGTGTCTCCTGAACGATCTGGAGGGACGACTCCACGGAAAGCGTCGGCTCAAGGGAGACCCACGTAAAGATACCGGCCTCGTGGAACCGTTTCAGCGTTGCGATCCTGTCTCCAGGCAGGGCTGCGCCGCGTTCCCATTTGAGGGAGAATGAGTCATCCAGGCTGGTGAGCGTGGAGGCGAACGCGTCGCGGTTTGGGCGGTATAGGTCGATGTCCGCCAATGCCCGAGCGCCTCCTTTTGTGAGCACGCAAATAGCCATTCCGTAGCGTTGCAGGATTTCCAGCGTCGGGCGGGTAAGCGACGTATTGGACGGGTTGTATGCGTCGGTGGTAAATGAGAGCATGACCTGGTCCGTGCTTCCGAGCGCTTGATACTTGGCGGCGTCGTTTTCGAGATGGTAGAGGAACTTGGGGCGGGAGACGGCTTCAGCGTCGAACTCAGCCCGATCCATCCTCAGGACTTTCGGAACGTAGCAGTAGGCACATTTATGACCACATCCACGGTACGGATTGGTCGCAAGCATGGCGTACTCGCCGGCCTGTCCGGACGGGGCGTAGATGTATGAGCATCCTTTGACAGAATATCCGTCATCGTTGAACTGCGGGAGTTTGGAGGATTGGACTGCCTGCGTAGGCTGTTGATCGGGGGAAGAAAACAGGGAGGGCTGCGTGTTCATTTCGATTCCTTTCGTAGTAACTCTAAAATTCGGATGAAGTCTGCGCGGGAGTCTCCCGTAAGCAGTTCGAGAAATTCAAGTTTCTCCTCGGGGGTTGCCCTAAATTTCTTTTGAAACTCCGGGATACTTTGGCGGACGGGCGGGCCGAGTTTCTTGCCAGGGGACGGCTTGCGCTTGCCTCCCCAGTTGCGATTATTTGCCATTACATTCTCCTTATTGAATTGCAGAATAGCACTGTTGCAGGGCGGACGAGGCGGCTTTACATTCCTGCCGCTTGAAGGGCTTGCCGATCTTCTCCCACTCCTGTGCGGCCAGTTCCCAATATTCGATCAGTTTCAGGATGGTATCTTTTGCATCTTTGCCGCGCACGTCCGGGGTATGTGTTGCCGGGGAGGGCGGATCTGCTGGCCTGGAAACGGAGGCGGGGACGCTTTGACAAACCATGAAAGCATCCTCGAACATGGAGGCTTGATTTTGCTGTTCCGCATACTCATTGACAACGGAGCGGAACCATCCAAGCGTCGGCCTGGGGTTGTCCCTGTAGTTTGAGAACGCCATCATTTGGCGATTCCTGTCCAAGCGGGCATCGGATAGGATTTGAGCGTACCCGAGCGGTAGATTTCCAGAGCGAACCAACTGCTGAATATCCTCGCGAAGCGCCAGAAGTTTCAGACGGAACTGGACTCGAACCTCGCTGACGCCCGCCCGCTTTGCGCAATCTGAGACCGTCCATCCCATGAACTCAATACGGTATTTGTACGCGTTGGCCTCGTCTATCGGGTCCAGATCGGCGCGGGAGACATTCTCGGATAGCATGACCGCGGAGGCGGTTTCGTCGTCAAGTTCCTTCACAATACAGGGGATTTCCTCCCATTCCAGAATCCGCATGGCTCTATACCTGCGCTCGCCTGCGACGATCTGATACTGCGCCATGTCTCCCCATCGGTCGCCGCCAAAGACACAGCGCGGATCGGGAGCGAACAGGCGGACGGTGATCGGCTGGACCAGGCCGACATCACGGATAGAGTCGGCCAGTTCCGCCAGTTTATCCTTGTCGAAGTTCGTCCGGTCGTTATTGCCGGGCGTGATTTGATCCCAGGGGATGAGAGTGATGTTATCCATGACCGCCGCCTTATTTGACCTCAAAACCCTTATTCCATTTTCCGATCTGAATGTCAAACCAGTAGTTGACATCGAAGTAATCGGACTGAATGTCTGAATTATCCCAGTTTTGAGCCTGCCCAATTTCAACCGCGCGGCGGAGGACGCTCCAAGCCTGTTCGGTAAGGCGCCTGCCATTGCTCAGGCCGTTCTGGTTAGAGTATTCGTTGCGCAGTTGACGGTAATTGAGTTGAGAATACGATTTGTCGTCTTCGAACGTTCTGCCGTCCGGGTAGTGAACGAGAGAGTCGGCGAAGGCATCAAACGGGGCAGACATAAGAGAGATGGTCAATTCGCTTCCGCCGCTGAAATAACGGGAAGTAACCGAGAATTTGCAAGACGGGAACTCTTTTTTAAGTTGCTCCCTAACCATCTTAGCCACCAGGGTTGTATCTGCGATCTTGCCGTTGATTGTGTCGTTCATTCGTTTTCTCCTTGTTTGTTATCTTGACTTGATTATAGTACACTACAATCAAACCGTCAAGGGTTGGAGAAAACGAGTTTTTCAGTCCCCGATGTCAAAATATCCGTAATATTTCCTTTGGTGCTGGACGTAGGTAATCTGGCGGACGCCATGCGCGGCTAGGTATTGCAGGAAGTATGACCAGCCGCGGCGACCGCACAGCGTCGGCGCCTTGTCCAGGATGACCTTGCTGAAACCAATGTCGATCAACAACCCGTTCGGCATACGCCCCATCACAGACTGGATGAACGTAAAGAACACCCGCCCGCGGTAGCCGCGCTCGAACAGGATTTTGATCTGCTCATAAGGAACGCCGTACGCGTCCAGGTCAATCACATTGTAGCGAGACAAGTCCAGCGCCGTCAAAAAGCGGACGTTATCGCCGGCAAGGTGAAACGCGCCCTTGTGCTTTTCTTTCTCGATTGCCAGTCTTTGGATTTCGATCCCAAGCGCGGACTGGACGCGCTTCCAAATGATGCCGTTTCCAGCAAAACAATCCAGCACGCACGGATCGGCGGGAAGGTGGCCGGCGCGCAACTTGACCTTATCGTCCAGAAAAGCGTTATCTGTCTTTTTATCAGTTGGCGCCATAGTCCACCTCTACCCCCTCCATCTGCTGGATCTGCTCGATAAGGGACGATACCTGCATGGCTGTATCCAGCGGGAACGAGAGCAGAACGCGCACCATTTTGAGCGGCTTAAGTTCCTGTTGTGTTTCTTCGGAACTGTCATTACTGGCGCCTTCGGAGAGGCTCATCCGCTCCAGCCCTTCCTGCAACTCGCTCATATATTCATCGTCGAACCCGAGTTCTCTCAGCATATCCGAATCAAACTCCTGGGAAAGCACGTCCCAATCCCACGTACCGCCGGCCTTGTTGGCAATGATATTCGCCTGGTCGCATTGTTCCTTTGTCCAGCGGACTTGACGATAGTTGTACCGTTTCCCCCTTGCAGTTTTTGATGTCAAAGACCTTCGAGCGTTGATTCCCTCCGACGATCTGGCCGGAGTTCAAATCATGGACGATCCCGCTAAGGTCGCCAAGTTG
>JAANMU010000505.1_pt1 | contig 46239 bp, 34 predicted proteins | sample 7279701 | NCBI WGS metagenome assembly JAANMU01 (sample SAMN14094539, study PRJNA606508) | bioreactor metagenome | isolation source: A lab-scale SPAN reactor treating ammonium-rich wastewater day 57 | place: Ireland: Galway | collected 2017-03-13
TCTGGACGAAGCCGTGCTCCGCCTCGCGCACCCGGAACCGGCTCGCGGGCTGGGCTTCGGCGAGCAGGCGGGCGACCAGCTCATCCTTCGTCAAGCCCACGCGGAATTGGTAGCGGAGCGGGCCCTCGTTGGCGAAGCGCAGGTCCTTGAAGTTGTAGACGATGCTGGCGCCTGTGCCGAAGGGGACTCGGCGATGGTCGTCGGGGAAGAGGTCGAGGCTGTGGTGGTGGCGTTCGACGACCTTGAGCTCGGAGTGCAGGGCCAGCCAGAAGAGGGCGTTGGCCAGCTGGCAGAGGCCGCCGCCGACGCCGCGGGCCGGCCGGCCTCGCTGCAACACGAGACCCTCGAGGTAGCCGCGCGCCGCGCTGGGCGGGCCCACCAGATTCCAGAGGGAAAAGGTCTTGCCCGGTGGGAGCAAAACGCCGTCGATTCGGGCGACGGCCAGCTCGAGGTTGCGGCGCTTGTTCTCGAAGAGTATCGGATCGACGCCCGCGAGGCGCCGGTAGAGGGGGAGGCGGTGCTCCAGGATCGCGACGGGCAGGTCGCGGTCGATGCGCTCGGCGGCGAAGCTCCCGCGTCGCAAGGCGTTCTGCAGGGCGCGCAGCCGGCGCCGCCAGGCGAAGGCGAACCAGTTGCGGGCCGCTTCAAGGTTGCTTCGCATCGAGGGCCTCGACGATCGGATAACGGTTGGCGTTGGGCAATTGGAAGTGCCACCACTCGCTCGACAGCGGCTTGAGCCCGGCCTGCGCCATCAGCTCGAAGAGCAGGTCGCGGTTGGAGCATGGCGAGGCGTGTTCCGGCTTGCAGGGGGCTTTGGCCGCCGCCGTGGGCGTGAAGTCGTCGAAGGCCGTCGGCATTTCGACGGGCGTCCCGTCGGCCTTCGCCAGGCTGACGTCCACCGCGACCCCGCGGTTGTGATTGGAGCCGGTCTTGGGGTTGGCGACATAGCGCGCGTCCGGCACCAGGGCCCACATCGCGCGCTGCACGGCGAGGGGGCGCCAGCAATCCCACAGCACCAGCTTCAGCCCCTTCGCCTCCAGGAGTGGCGCGAGTCGGTTCAGCTTGGCCGCCAGGTCGGGATGCACCCAGCAGCGATCGAGGCCGAAGTCGCGGTAGACGTTTTTTTTGAGGAAATTGACCTCGGTGGCGTAGCGAAGGTCGAGTTGGAAGGCGGGGCCCTCCAGCGGGACCAAGGAGGGCTTGGGTTTCGCCGCGCTGGCGGACGCAGCCAGGCAGCAGGTGGCGAGCAGAAAGCAAATCCAAACCCTTTTTCTCATGCCCACCGCCTTTTTAAAAAAGTAGGGGCTCAACACCTTGAGCCCCTACGAGAAAAATCATCTTGAAATTAAAACTCGATGAACAAGGTCGACCGCACCGCGTAGGCCGGCGAGGCCCCGTCGAACTGGATGGCGTTGATCGGGTTGCCGTCGAGCACGCCGTTGGCGAAGTCGTCGTTCTTGATGTCGAAGACGCCGCCGGGGAGGAAGATGCCGCCGGTGATGTTCCAGATCAGGTGGTCGAAGAACTTCGCCTCGAGAATGATGTCGGTCTCAAGACCGTACCAGCGGCTGTTGTTGACGACGCGGGGCAGGCCGGCGATGCCGGTGATTTCGGCGAAGTCGATGTCGAAGACCCGCGAGGGCGCCCAGGCGGTCAGCAGGTGGATGCCAGCCTTGAAGTACTGGGCCTGCGGGATGGCGTTGGAGATGTCGAAGGTGTGCAGGTAGGTGCCGCCGACGTAGATCGCGTTGTTGACGCGGTTGGAGGTGAGCGGCTTATTGCCGAGCTTGGTCTCGCCGTTGACCTGGATGGCGGGCGAGGTGCCGAGCGGCATGTTGAAGAGCATCAGCGCGACCTCGTAGTCCGGCCGGAAGCCGAACTGGGTGATGCGGCTGGAGAGCGGCGAGGAGTCGCCCGTCGCCATGCCCGCGATGAACTTCCATTCGCCGCCGAAGTCGTATTTGCCGGAGGCCTCGAGTGCGCCCAGGTGAACCTGCAGGTCGTTGCTGCCGTCGAGGCAGACCGGGTTGGGCAGCGGGTTGGTGAAGCCCGCCGGCACCGAGATGGCGTTGACGCAGACGTCGGAGCCGATGGTTCCGCCCAGGAAGACGTACTCGGCTGCGACGCGATAGGGGCCCTTCTCGTATTTGCCGTAGAGGTCGAAGAAGAAGGCGCGCGTATCGCCGTCGATGGCGCCGGGCACGGCGTTGCCGTTGGCGTCGAAGGCGATGCCCTCGCGCTGGCCCGTGCCGCCGCGCAGCCGCACGCCGGAGTAGGTGCCGATCTCCCAATCCTGCCGCTTGTAGACCAAGGCCGCCGTCAGCTGGTAGGTGCCGTTGCTGACGGTGCCGATCTCGTCCTCCAGCAGGCCGATCGTCGGGTCTTGCTGGTCGTTGAAGACGAAGTCCGCCAAAAAGGCGAAGGCCAGGCTGCTGGAGTCGGCGAAGTCGTACTTGCCCAGGTAGAGGAAGCGGTCGAAGGTGTCGCCGAACTTGGCGTACATCCCGTTGCCGTCGTTCTGGAAGATCCCCAAGCCCCAGTTGCTGGGCTGGCGGCCGACGCGGAATTTGCCGATGGGCGTGAGGATGTCGACATAGAGCCGGCGCACGTTGAGGCTGCCGCCGCCGCCGGTGACGATGTCGCCGGCGGCGGGACCGGTGACGCCAAAGGCCCCCGCGCCGCCCGGCAGCGTGATGGTGCCGGTGACCGGATTAAAGACCGTTAGGGATTCGACGTCGTTGGTGCCGAAGATGACGTCGTCGAGCATGTCGATCTGCGAGTGTATCGAGATGTTGTCGTTGATCTTGAGGACGGGTTCGATGCGGAAGCGTTGCTGTCCGAAGAGGATGTTGCCGAAGCGGTCGTTGCCCAGCTGCTTGCCCTGCGCGATGTTGGAGGGCGTCTGGGTGTCGAGGTCGAGGGACCAGTCGACGAACAGGCGGTAGTAGCCGTGGGCCGAGAAGCTCAGGGCCTGGGCCTGGCCGGCGACGCCGAGGGCGACGGCGCAGGCTCCGAGAAGGGCCAATAGACGGGTGCGGGCGCGTTTCATGAAGATCTCCTCCCTTCAAAAACAGGCGGCGGGGCCCCGCTAAACCGAAGGCTCTTCGGCGAAAAGACAGCGGTGCCGGCAAAATAAAAAAATTTTGGAGTGTGTCGGGAAAAAAGCCAGGCGAATCAAAAGCTTAGCTTCATCCCCGGTCCGGGGCCGACTCTAGCACTTCGGGGAAAAAGGTCAAAATAAAAAAGGACTTAGGAGGGGTAAAAAGAAAGGCCCCGCGGGCCGGGCCCGCGAGGCCTTCAATTTTTTCGGGGCGTCCCAGGAAGGGACGGGGCCTTACATCATCCCGCCCATGCCGCCCATCCCGCCGCCGTGGCCGCCGGGGAGCTCTTTCTTCTCTTCCGGCTTGTCGGCGATCAGGGCCTCGGTGGTGATCATCAGGGCCGCGATCGAGGCGGCGTTCTGCAGGGCGGAACGCGTCACCTTGGTCGGGTCGATGATGCCGGCCTGGAGGAGGTCTTCGAACTCCTCGCTGGCGGCGTTGAAGCCGAAGGCGTTCTTGCCGGCCTTGATCTTATCGATCACGACCGCGCCTTCCACGCCCGCGTTCTCGGCGATCTGTCGGCAAGGTTCTTCGAGGGCGCGACGGACGATGTTGACGCCCGATTGCTCTTCGGAAGAGGCCTTCACCTTATCCAAGGCCGGGATGCAGCGGATCAGGGCCACGCCGCCGCCAGGGACGATGCCCTCTTCGACGGCCGCGCGGGTCGCGTGCAGGGCGTCCTCGACGCGGGCCTTCTTCTCCTTCATCTCGACCTCGGTGGCCGCGCCGACGTTGATGACGGCGACGCCGCCGACCAGCTTGGCGAGGCGCTCTTGGAGCTTCTCTTTGTCGTAATCGGAGGTGGTTTCTTCGACCTGGGCGCGGATCTGTTTCACGCGGCCTTCGATGTCGGCCTTCTTGCCGGCGCCGTCGACGATGGTGGTGTTGTCCTTGTCGATGACGATGCGCTTGGCCTTGCCCAAGTCGCTGAGCTGCACCTGCTCGAGCTTCAGTCCCAGCTCTTCGGCCAGGCACTTGCCGCCCGTCAGGATCGCGATGTCTTCGAGCATGGCCTTGCGGCGATCGCCGAAGCCCGGGGCCTTGACGGCCGCGACCTGCAGGGTGCCGCGCAACTTGTTGACGACCAGGGTGGCCAGGGCCTCGCCCTCGACCTCTTCGGCGATGATCACCAGCGGGCGACCCAACTTGGCGATCTGCTCGAGGACGGGGAGCAGCTCCTTCATCGAGCTGATCTTCTTCTCGTGGATCAGGATGTAGGGATTTTCGAGGACGGCTTCCATGCGCTCGGGATCCGTCACGAAATAGGGCGAGAGGTAGCCGCGGTCGAACTGCATGCCTTCGACCACGTCCAGGGTGGTCTCCATGCCCTTGGCCTCTTCGACCGTGATGACGCCTTCCTTGCCGACTTTGTCCATCGCCTCGGCGATGATGCCGCCGATGGTCTCGTCATTGTTGGCCGAGATGGTGCCGACTTGGGCGATTTCTTTGCGGTCTTTGGTGGACTTGCTGAGCTTCTTCAGCTCTTCGACGCAGACCGCCACGGCCTTCTCGATGCCGCGCTTCAGCGCCATCGGGTCGAGGCCCGCGGCGACCATCTTCGCGCCCTCGCGGAAGATGGACTGGGCCAGGACGGTCGCCGTGGTCGTGCCGTCGCCGGCGACGTCGCTGGTCTTGCTGGCGACTTCCTTGACCATCTGGGCGCCCATGTTCTCGAACTTGTCTTCCAGTTCGATCTCTTTGGCGACGGAGACGCCGTCCTTGGTGATGGTGGGGCTGCCGAAGGACTTCTCGAGGACGACGTTGCGGCCCTTGGGACCGAGGGTTACTTTCACCGCGTCGGCCAGGGTGTTGACCCCGGCGAGGATCTTGTTTCGCGCGGCTTCGTCAAAAGCGATAATTTTAGCCATTGTAGAATCTCCTTTTGGGTGGGGCGAACCTTAGGCTTGCCCCGACAAATTAATATTTAGAGGACGACCGCCTGAATGTCGCTTTCCTGCAGGATCAGGTAGTCTTCATCGTCGATCTTGATCTCGGTTCCGGAATACTTGCTGAACAGCACCTTGTCGCCGACCTTCACCTCGACGGGGACGGTCTTGCCGCTGTCGTCGACCCGGCCGCTGCCGACCGCCACCACCTCGGCCTCTTGGGGCTTTTCTTTGGCGGTGTCGGGAATGATGATGCCGCCCTTGGTCTTCTCGATCTCCTCGAGGCGTTTCACGATGATCCGGTCCCGGAGGGGACGAATGTTGAGCTTCTTGGCCATAATACATCCTCCTGATGTGTATCTATTTGGAATTATTTAAAATTTGTTTTTAAATGAAATCGGCTTAGCACTCCAAACGGACGAGTGCTAAGGACGGGGAGACATATAGGACTTGTGGATAAGGTGTCAAGGGAGGGGAGGTAAAAAAAGGGGGAAATTTCTTAAAAGCGCTTCTTGGCGGCCTCTTCCTCATAATACTTTCGGTACAGGATGTCCCATTCCCGGCTGCCCTCTTGGATGCCGCGTTTCTGGGAGAGGATCTTTTGGCGGGCCAGGTCGTCGATCTGGTCGTCGGTTTTCAGGTAGTCGAGCATCGCCCGCTTGATGGCCTTGAGGGCCTCCTCCTCGTTGGGGTAGTCGACCAGGTCCTCGTCGTAGAGGGCGTCCCAGACCAGGTGGGCTAGGTGGGAGACTCTTTCTTCGCTCAGTTTCATGGGGGCCTCTTGGGGATGCCTTTGGTGTTTTGCCTTGGTTTCGTGTTTTTGCGACCCCCCTCTCTCGGTAGGGCTGCTCCGTGGAAATCATGAAATCATTAATCGTTAGCCATTCTCGTTAGAGTTGCTCGGTAATGATTCTTAGCGTTCAAATCACGAACTTCTTGTCCTTGGCCAATTGCTTCTTAATCTTCTGAAACATCTCGTGCTCGTTGATCGAGCCGGCCGGGACTTGGCGGCGGAATTTGTCCAGCAGGGCCTTGGCCTCGTCGTCCAGGCGGTCCTCGGCTTGGAAATTGGCGGTGATTACCTGTTCGATCTTTTGCTGGAGGGTGGGTCGGTCGGCTTTGGCGACGATTTGCTTGGACTTCTCCAGCTGGTCGAGGACCCGTTCGGCGATTTTTTGGATTTGTTCTTTTTTCAGTCGCATGAATAGAAGATAGCTTTAAACCAGAAGCCAGGGAGTGACAACCATGATCATCGTGATGCGGACCGACGCCACCAAGGACCAGCTGAAAGAGGTGGTTCGGCACATCGAGAAGATGGGCTTCAAGGCCCACGTCATCCACGGCCAGGACCGGGACGTGGTCGGGGCCGTCGGGCACGAGAAAAAGAAGCAGGATTTGATGGTCTTGACGACCCTGGTCGGGGTCGAGGCGGTGATCCCCATCTCCAAACCCTACAAACTCGCCAGTCGCGAGCTGCGGCCCAAACCCACCGTCGTGAAGATCGCCCCGGACGTCGCGGTCGGCCCCGAATCCTTTATTGTGATGGCCGGTCCCTGCAGCGTCGAGAGCGAGGCGCAGATCGTCAAGACCGCCAAGGCGGTGCAAAAGGCCGGGGCCCAGGTCCTGCGCGGCGGGGCCTACAAACCGCGCACTTCGCCCTACGACTTCCAGGGACTGGCGGAGGAGGGGTTGCGCCTCTTGGAAATCGCAAAGCGCGAGACCGGCCTGCCGCTGGTCACCGAGGTCTTGAGCCAGCGCGATGTCGAGACCGTGGAGCGCTCGGCCGACATCCTGCAGGTCGGGGCGCGCAACGTGCAGAACTTCGCTTTGCTCAAGGAATTGGGACAGGTGAAGAAGCCAGTCCTGCTCAAGCGCGGGATGTCGACCACGATCAAGGAGTGGCTGATGAGCGCGGAGTACATCCTCGCGGAGGGCAACCGCGACGTCATTCTCTGCGAGCGCGGGATCCGCACCTTCGAGACGGCGACCCGCAATACGTTGGACCTAAGCGCCGTGCCGGTACTGCGCGAGCAGACCCACCTGCCGGTCATCATCGACCCCTCGCACGGGACGGGCGTGCGTCATTACGTCCCGCCGCTGGCGATGGCGGCCGCCGCCGTCGGCGCCGACGGCCTGATGGTCGAGGTGCACCCGACGCCCGAGCAGGCGCTGAGCGACGGGGCGCAGTCGCTCACCCTCGAGATGTTCGCCGAGATGATGGACAAGCTGAAGCCGCTGGTCGAGCTGATGGGAAGATCCCTTTGATATGGAAAACAACGCGAAAAACTTCGACGGCCTCGCCGTCCTCTCCCTCGAGAGCCGCATGGCCCTGCCCATGGCGAAGCTGGTCGAGAAGGCCGGCGGCAGGGCCTTAAGCGCGCCTTCGATGCGCGAGGTTCCGCTCGAAGACAACTCCGACGCCTTCCGCTTCTTCGAAGAGCTCGAGGCCGGGGCCTACGATCTCTTCGTCCTGATGACCGGCGTCGGGCTCCGTACGCTGCTGGCCGCCCTCGAGACCAAGTACCCCAAGGAACGCATCCTCGCTGCCTTCGGGAAAACCCGGGTTGTCGTCCGCGGGCCCAAGCCGCTCGCGGTCTGCAAGATGCAGAGTATCCCCGTTGCCGTCACCGTGCCCGAGCCGAACACCTGGCAGGAGATCCTCGCTATCCTGCGCGAGGAGTCGCTGATCGCCGGGAGGAAGATCGCGGTGTTGGAGTACGGCGCCTCCAATGTCGATTTCCTCGAGGGCCTGAGTGCCGGCGGCGCGGCGGTGCGCCCAGTGAAGATCTACCAATGGGCCCTGCCCGAGGACCTGGGGCCGCTGGAGCGCGGCATCGAAGCCTTGCTGAACGGCGAGGCGCAGGTCTTGCTTTTCACCACCGCCACGCAGGTGCACCATCTATTGCAGGTCGCGGGCCCGCGCGAGTCGGCCCTGCGCCGCGCCCTGCACCGCGTCGCGATCGGATCGATCGGGCCCACCACCAGCGAGGCGCTGCGCGAGCGGCAGCTGTTCGCGGATTTCGAGGCGACGCCGAACAAGATGCCGGACTTGGTGGCGCAGATGGCCGCCGTCGCCGGCGAGATCGTCGCGAGGAAGAACGAGCGGGCGGACGAGGCGTGGGTGAGGACCGTAGGGGGAGGGCGGGCAGGACCGCAGGGTCCCAAGCAAGGATCGCCCCTACAAGAATCCCGCATGTTGCGGGCCTGCCGCCGCCAACCCGTCGACCGCATCCCCGTCTGGCTGATGCGCCAGGCCGGGCGCTACATGGCCGAGTACCAGCTGGTCCGCGGCGGTGTCGACTTCCTCACCCTCTGCAAGACCCCCGAGCTCGCGGCGCAGGTGACGCTCGACGCGATCGAGCGTCTCAACGTCGATGCGGCGATCATCTTCGCCGACATCCTGCTGATCGTCGAGCCGATGGGCGTGCCGCTGGAATTCAAGGAGAGCCTGGGGCCCGTGATCGGGCGCCCCGTCCGCAGCCTGGATGACATCCGCAAGCTGAAGCCCGTCGATCCCGAGGCGGGGCTGGGATTCGTCCTCGAGGCGATCCGCCAGGTCCGCGCCGCGATGCGGGCGGATATCCCGCTGATCGGCTTTGCCGGCGCGCCCTTCACCGTCGCCGCCTACATGATCGAGGGCAAGGGCTCGCGCAATTACATCCCGACCAAGACGTTGATGCACCAAGAGCCCGGCGCCTGGCACAAGCTGATGGAGAAGATCACCACCGCCTCGCTGTCCTACCTGAAGGCCCAAGTCGCGGCGGGCTGCCAAATCCTACAAATCTTCGACTCCTGGGTGGGCTGTCTCTCGCCGTCGGATTACCGGGAATACGTCTTTCCCCACATGCAACGGCTCTTCTCCGAGCTGCCCAAGGACATTCCCTCTATCCATTTCGGCACCGACACGACCTCCCTGCTGGACCAGATTTCGCAGGCGGGCGGCGACGTGATCGGCCTCGATTGGCGGGTGGACCTCGCCCAGGCCTGGCGGCAGCTCGGCGACGTCGCGGTGCAGGGAAATTTCGATCCGGTGCTGCTCTTTTCGAAACCCGACGTCATCCGCGCCGAGGCGCGCAAGATCCTGGAGGCGGCGGGATCCAAGCCGGGCTTCATCTTCAACCTGGGCCACGGCATCCTCCCCGAGACGCCCGTCGACCACGTCATGTCGCTGGTGGATGGCGTCCATTCTTGGCCGGTGAAATGAAATTTGTCAGGAACCCCTCTTGAATGAAAGAGGGTTGTATCCCGTCACTCACCCCTCACCATCGCGCAGACCGCCTCGACCCAGGCCGGCTCGGCGTTGAGCGACGGAATCAGCAGCAGGTCTTCGCCGCCCAGCGAGCGAAACTGCTCGCGGGCCCGCATGCCGATTTCTTCCAGCGTCTCCAGACAGTCGGCGACGAAGGCGGGGCAGAAGACGGCGAGGCGCTTCTTTCCGGCCTTGGCCAGCTCGGGGATGACGAGGTCGGTGTAGGGCTTGATCCACGGCGTGCGGCCGAGCCGCGATTGGAAGCAGACGGTATATTGTTCCGCCGGCAGCTCTAGCGCCGCGGCCAGGGCTCGGGCCGTCGCGTAGCTGTGGGCGCGGTAGCAGAGGCCGTTGGCCGGGACGATCTTGTCGCAGCAGTCGGGCTTTTGCAGGCAGTGATTCCCTCCGACGTCGCCCTTGAAGATTTGGCGCTCGGGGAGTCCGTGAAAGCTGAACAGGACGTGATCGGCCCGGAAGTCGCGCAGTCGTTCGCGACCGACCTCGGCGAAGGCGCGGATGAAGCCGGGATGTTCGAAGAAGGGCAGCAGGAACTGCAGCGGGGTGATGTTCCACATCCGCTTCGCCACGCGGAACACCTCTTCCTGCGTCGAGCCCGTGGCCGAGGAGGAGTACTGCGGGTAGAGCGGTAGGATGCGCACCTCGCGGACGCCCCGGTCGAAGAGGCGCCGCAGGGCCGATTCGATGGAGGGCTCGCCGTAGCGCATGCCGATCTCGACGGCGTATTCCTCGCCCAGTCGCTCGGCCACGGCCCGGCCCAGGTCTTGGGTGTGAAAGAGCAGCGGGGAGCCCCGTTCTGTCCAGATCTTGCGGTAGGCGGCGGCGGATTTCGGCGAGCGGAAGGGCGCGATGATCAGGTTCACCAGCAGCCAGCGGCCGAGGGGATTAATGTCGATGACGCGGGGGTCGGAGAGGAACTGCCGCAGGTAGCGGCGCACGTCGCCGGTCGTCGGCGCCTTCGGGGTGCCGAGGTTGATGAGGAGGACGCCGATTTTATTTTCCGAGTTGGGCATTTGCTTCTTAAAATTGTCTCTAGGCCCAAGGTTTGACGACCACCAAAATGACGATCGCGATCAGCAGCAAGGTCGGCACTTCGTTAATAAACCGGCAGGCCCGCTCCGACAAAAAGAAATCCCCCCGCGCGAAGCGCTTCGCCGTGATCCCCGCGAAGATCTGGTAGCCGATCAAGCCAGCCACCCCCAATAGCTTGGCGTGAAACCACGGCGCCCGCAGCACGGCGGGATTGAGCGCGATCAGTAAAATACCCAGCAGCAGGGTCAATAGCATGGCCGGATGCATGATGACGTAGAGCAGCTTGCGCTCCATCAGGGCGTAGGCCTGGCGCATGTTCGCCTGGTCTCGGTACTTCGCGTGGTAGACGAAGAGCCGAAATATATAGAAGAGCCCCGCGAACCAGGCGACCATAAAGATGATGTGGAAGGTCTTTAGCCAGAGGTAAAGCATGGACGCCTCCCTAGCAAATTTCCCTCAGACCGTCTTGGAGAAAGTTGGGGTGGCGGATTGGCTGCGGATGTCCTCGAGGTAGCGGTCGAAGACCATCGCGATATTGCGCAGGAAGAGAAAGCCCTCGTCCCGCACGCGCAGGGCCCGCGCGTCGTTCTCGATGAAGCCGTCGGCGACGAAGGGCCGAAGCTCGGGCAGCTCCGCCTCGAAATACTCACGGTGCTTCACCCCCCATTGCGCCTCGAAGGCGGGCCAGTCGACGAGGCCGTTGCACATGATGCGCGTGATCAGGTCGCGGCGGATCGCGTCGTCGCGGCTCAGCAGGAAGCCGCGGAAGGCGGCCAGCCCTCCGCTGCGGATCGCGGTCTCGTAGTCGGGAAGTTCTTTCAAATTTTGGAAGTAATTCCCTCCGACGTAGGAGATTGCGCTGACCCCGAAGCCCAGCTGGTGCGCGTCGGCCTTGGTCGAGTAGCCCATGAAGTTGCGATGCAGCCCGCCGCTCTCCGCGGCCCGCGCGAGTTCGTCGTCGGCCAGGGCGAAGTGGTCCATGCCGATCGCACGGTAGCCCTTGGCCGCGAAGGTCTCGTAGGCCCTTTGGAAGAGCTCGAGTTTCATGCCGGGGGACGGCAGGTCGGAGTCCTTGAAGGAGCGCTGTACCGCGCTCTTCCAGGGGACGTGGGCATAGCTGTAGACGGCGAGGCGGTCGGGTCTAAGTTCCAGGACCTGCGCCAAGGTCTTCTCCCAGCCCTCGAGGCTCTGGCCGGGCAGGCCGTAGATGAGATCGAAGTTGAAGGAGCGGAAGCCCAAGCCGCGCAGCAGCGCGACCATTTCCGCGGTCATTTCGTAAGTTTGGTGCCGGTTGATGAGGGCTTGAACCTTGGGGTCGAAATCCTGCACGCCCAGCGAGATTCGGTTGAAGCCCAGCTCGGCCAAGGCCTCGCAGAAGGCCGGCGTGCTGGTGCGGGGATGCATCTCGATGGCGAGCTCGGCGTCGGGCATCAGGCGGAAGCGACTTCGGACCCGCGCGATGATGGCGCGCATCTCCTCGGGCTGTAAAAAATTTGGGGTACCGCCGCCGAAATGCACCTGGCTCACTTCGCGGACGCTGGCGGGCAGCTCCGAAACCACGCGCTCGAGCTCCTGCAGCAGGACCTCGACGTAGGGCGCTGAGCGGCTGTGATCGCTGGTGATCACGCGCATGCAGCCGCAGAAATGGCAGAGCCGCTCGCAGAAGGGGAGGTGAAAGTAAAGTGAAAGGGGGGCGCCGGGGCGCAGGCTTTGGAGGCTTTGGCGTTGGTCGTCCGGGCCGACGGACTCCGTCCAGGCCGGGACCGTCGGGTAGCTGGTGTAGCGGGGTCCGGGGACATTGTATTTGTTCAAGAGGGAAAAAAGGCGCTCTTTCATCATCTCTTCCTACATAGCCCCGCGATTACGGGGACTTCAACCCGGAAATGCCGACGCGCCGGCGGGAAAAAAGTGTAGACAACTTATCCGGAAATCGGGTGATAATCCGAATCTCGACGGAAATTCATCACTTCGGTGGGCACGGGTCAGGACAGGGCAGGTAGCCACATGCTGGGACGGTTCCAACCCGCAGGATTCAGGGTAGACGCGCCCGCTTGGTTGCAGCCCGAATTTGACGCGCCGCGACTTTCTCCCGTCGAGCGCCACGCCGCCTTCGTGGCCGCCTTGCTTGAGGGCCTCGCCGATTGGCAGGAGGCGGGACCGATTTCCCAAAATCTGGATTCCGGCCCCCGGGCCCTGGCGCGGAGCCTCGAGGCCCTGCCACTCTATCGCCGTTCCGAATTGGCCAAACGCATCGGGCCGGCCGCACTGGCCGAGCTTGTCGCGCTCGCCTCGGAGCCGAACCCCGATTTATTCCTCCAAGGTATCATGAACCTGTCGCGGCGCCTGCATGGCGCCGGCGATGCGGCTCTGGCGGCGGCCCTGCCCTTGAGTCTGCGCCGTAGCTTGCAAGATCAACCCGAGTGGCGGGGCGCGATCTCTGCCGCCGCCTGGGCGGACTTGAACCGGGAATGCGACGTCTTGCAAAGCCGCGGCCCCATCGGACCCCGCGCCGAATTCCTGCTGCGGCACTTCGCCCGCGAGGTCTCGCACCCCGCGACCCTGGCGAGCTTCGCCGCTGGCGCCGGCGCCTTCCAAAGCCTTCGACTGCTGACCCTGGCGCGGCTCACCGCGGCGCCGGCGGGCCTCGCGACCCGTGCCTGGCGGGCGCGCGCTTTGGCTTCTCTGGCCGGCTTGGGCGGCGAGACCTTCGCCCTGACCCTCAGCCACCGCTCGCTGCGCGAGGCGCTCGGCGAGCGGCAGGTCTGGGACGCGGAATCGATTCGCCGCGAGCTGCTGGCCAACGGCATTACCCTCGGCCTGATGCGCGGCGCGGGTGCGGCCTCCGAATCGGCCTTCCGCGCCCTGCACGGCGTCTCTCCCGGCGCCTCGCGCGTCGCGCGCTTTTCGGGATTCACCTCGGTCTCGCGGCTGGCGATTCCCCAAACGGCGATGTTGGGGGCCCTGCTGCTCGCCCACCGGGCGGAGAGCGCCTTGGGACTGCGGCCTTCCGCGGACGCCGCGACCGTCTTGTTCGATTCCCTGACCACCCTGCTGCATTTCAACGTCGGCGGTCGGATCTTCGAATCGCTTCAGCCGAGGGGCTTCGGGGCCTGGACCCGCGGGCTCGAGGAGCACTCCCGCGCCCTGGCCTCAGGCGCCGCGCCGCGGTCCGGGGGCGGCGGGGATCTCGGCGCCTGGCGGCCTCGGGGCGACTTTGCTTGGGCCTTTGCGGGCCGTGCACCCCGCGCGCCGCGGCGGGCCGTGGAGAACCTGGTGGTGATGAACGAGCGGCCCAAGGACGAAGGCGGGGTTCCGCGCCCGGCCGGCCCCCGCTTGGAATCCGTGACCGCGCCCAACCCGGTGCGTTTCCGCGAGGTCCTCGAGAACTCGCCGCATCCGGTCTTGGTCGTCGATTCGCAGGGCGAGATCCGTTACGCGAACGGCCCGGCCCGCCGAATCTTCCAGCCCACGCTCCTCGATTTCGCCAACATCCGCATCATGGAGGTCTTCGAGCCGCATCCGAGCGAGGCGGGGCTCTTCGTCTGGTCGCGCGGGGAAAACGAGGCGACCTATTGGCGGATGGAGACCCGGAATCTCGGCGGGGAAGAGGGCTTTATCGCGCACTTCCTGACCGACGTGACCGAGCTGCAGGTGCTGAAACAGCGCGCCGCCGCGCTGCAGGAGCAGAACGTCAGGCTCGAGGCCAAGTCGCAGCTGGCCGAGCGCTTCCTGCACGACGGCGGCAATCTGCTTTCGGATCTTTCCTTCCGGGAGGGGCTGCTGGAGCGCCTGGTCGGGGCGCCGGGCGCCGCGGGGGAGTCCTCGCGTTGGGGCGCCTTCGCGGATCGCGTGCGGGACCTGGGCAGCTCGGTCGGCAAGGTGATGGATTTTTACCGAAGCTGGCGGCGCATCGCCGCGGGGAGCCCGCGGCAGGTGACGGTCCTCTCGATGGAGCCGATGCTGAACGAGGCCCTGCGCCTCAACGAAGGCGCTCGGCAGAAGCAGGGGATACGCCTGGAGACGGATTTCGGTTCCGAGGCCCTGACCGTCCGCGGCGAGGAGGCCCTGCTCATCAACGCGGTCTTGAATCTCTTGGTCAACGCCTGCCACGCCATGCCCGGGGGCGGGACGCTGCGGGTGCGGACCTATGCGCAGGACCCTTACGTGGTCATCGAGGTCTCCGACACCGGCATCGGCATCCCGCCCGAACACCTTCCGCACATCTTCGAGTTCGGCTTCACCACCAAGCAGCACTCGGGCGGCACCGGCCTGGGCCTGCCCAACGTCCGGACCGCTGTCGAAAACATGCATGACGGCCGCGTCGAGGTGGAGAGCCGGGTCGGGCAGGGCACGACCTTCCGGCTGTTTCTTCCCTCAAGCTCGGTGGCCCGGCTTTGACGTGTCGATTCGGGTTTCGCCGAGGGATTTGCCTAGGCGGATCCTTTTACCTTCCTTGAATTAGCGCGCTTTCACCCCGATTTTTACGAAAATTTTATACCCGGAACGGCCCTCTTTACTCCGTCTTTACGCGGCTTCGCTTACCTTAAGGCCTAATTTTACCGGAGCCCAAGCCATGGAAAACATCGTCGTCGGGGTTATTTCCCTTTTCATCTTTGTTTACTTGTTCGTCGCCGTGATGCGGCCGGATAAGTTCTGAGACCGATTTTCGGAGACGCTATGAGCACGCAGAAGCCCGCATCCTTATTCAGCCGGCACCTCATGGTGCCCGCGATCGGCAACGCCTTCAAGAAATTGAACCCGGCCGTGATGGTGAGAAATCCCGTCATGTTCGTCACCATGATCGGCGCGATTCTGACCTCGGTCGGCGTCTTCACCGCCTCGCAAGACCGCGTCTTCGTCGGACAATTGGCCCTTTGGCTCTGGTTTACGGTGTTCTTCGCCAACTTCGCCGAGGCGGTGGCGGAGGGACGGGGCAGGGCTCAGGCGGACGCCCTGCGCAAGGCGCGGAAAGAAACCATGGCCCGCGTCCTGCGGGACGGAAGGGAAGAGAGGATCCCCGCCCCTTCCCTGCAAAAAGGCGATGTGGTGGTCTGCGAGGCGGGCGACGTCATCCCCGCCGACGGCGAGGTGATCGAGGGCATCGCCACGGTCGACGAAAGTGCCATCACCGGCGAGTCCGCGCCGGTCATTCGTGAGAGCGGGGGAGATAGGAGCGCGGTCACCGGCGGCACCAAGGTCATCAGCGACCGCATCGTGGTGCGAGTCACGATGGAGCGGGGCAGGGGTTTCCTCGACCGGATGATTTCCATGGTCGAGGGCGCGAAGCGGCAAAAGACGCCCAACGAGATCGCCCTGACCATTCTGCTCGCCGCGCTGACCTTGATCTTTTTACTGGTCTGCGTCACGCTCAAGCCTTTCGGTCTGTTTTTCGAACTGAATTTTTCGATTCCCGTGTTGGCCGCGCTCCTCGTGTGCCTGATACCGACCACCATCGGCGGCCTGCTCAGCGCCATCGGCATCAGCGGCATCGACCGGCTCATCCGGCACAATGTCATGGCCACCAGCGGCAAGGCGGTGGAGGCCGCCGGCGACGTCGACGTCCTCCTCTTGGACAAGACGGGCACCATCACCTTGGGCAACCGCATGGCCACGTCCTTCCTGTCCGCGCCCGGCGTGAGGCCGGAGCGTCTCGCGGATATGGCGCAGCTCGCCTCGCTGGCCGACGAGACCCCCGAAGGCCGCAGCATCGCGGTGCTCGCCAAACAGCAATTCAACCTGCGCGGCCGCGAGGTGGCGGAGCCGCATGCCAAATTCGTGCCCTTCACGGCTCAAACCCGTATGAGCGGCGTGGATTTCCCCGCCTTGGCAGGTCAGGCGGGGCGGATCATTCGCAAGGGCGCCGCGGACGCGGTCAAGCGGCACGTTGAATCTCTGGGGGGCAATTTCCCAAAAGAGGTGGAGAGGATTGTCGAAGAGATCTCCCGCGGCGGCGGGACACCCCTCGTGGTTGCGGAGAACCACGAGGTGCTGGGGGTGGTCCAACTCAAGGACGTGGTGAAGGGCGGGATCAAGGAGCGTTTCGCCAAACTTCGAAAGATGGGCATTCGCACGGTGATGATCACCGGCGACAACCCTCTGACCGCCGCGGCTATCGCCGCCGAGGCCGGCGTGGACGATTTCATGGCCCAGGCCACTCCCGAGGACAAACTCAGGCGGATCCGCGAGGAACAAGCAAAAGGTCATCTTGTCGCCATGACCGGCGACGGCACCAATGACGCGCCGGCCTTGGCCCAAGCGGACGTCGGCGTGGCGATGAATACCGGAACCCAGGCCGCCCGCGAGGCGGGCAACATGGTGGATCTGGACAGCAATCCCACCAAGCTCATGGAGATCGTCGAGATCGGCAAGCAGCTCATCATGACCCGCGGATCGCTGACGACCTTCAGCCTGTCGAACGACGTCGCCAAATATTTCGCTATTTTGCCGGCGATGTTTCTCCTGCTTTACGCCAAGCCGGGCGAGGAGGCAGGTCCCTTGGCCGCCTTGAACATCATGGGCTTGCATTCGGATAAATCCGCGATCCTGAGCGCCGTCATCTTCAATGCGCTTATCATCGTGGCGCTGATTCCCCTGGCCTTGAAAGGCGTCAAATATCGGGCGACCGGGGCCGCTGCGGTCCTCCGGCGCAACCTTTTGGTTTACGGGTTGGGCGGGATCCTGGCGCCCTTCCTCGGCATCAAGCTCATCGACGTAATCCTGGTCGCCCTGCGCTTGGTCTAAGCGGAAAGGAGTCGGTTATGTGGATCTATATTTTGTTGGGCCTCGCGGTTTTCGGATGGATGTTTTTGCTGACCTTCGAAGTCGATCGTTGGCGAAAGACGGATAGGACGCTCTTATGACCGCTTTTCTCTTTGTTCCTCTCATCGTCGGCGGCAGCGCCTTGCTCTCCTGGCCTTTGGGTCGATATTTGAAATGGGCCATGGATCCCGAGCCCGGCCAGGCGGGCCTTTTCGACCGCCTGTTTCGCGTCTTCGGCGGGAGCTTCGTCGGACGGCAGCAGGGCTGGAAGCAATATGCCCTGTCTCTGCTCGCCTTCAACGTGATCCTGTTTCTCGTGAGTTTCACCTTGTTGGCTTTGCAGCAGCGCCTGCCGCTCAACCCGGACGGGAAGTCCGCCTTGGAAGGCAGCCTGATCTTCAACACCGTGGCCTCCTTCGTGACCAATACCAACCTGCAGCACTACTCCGGCGAAGTGCACTTAAGCTATTTCTCCCAGCTGACCTTGATGTGGTTGCAATTCGTGGCGCCGGCCGTCGGGCTCGCCGCCTTGGCCGCCGTCGCCCGCGGGGCCGCCGGACGCAGGGAGATGGGAAATTTCTTCCTCGACCTGCAAAGGGCGACCTTTTTGGTGATGCTGCCGGCCTGCCTGATCGTCGGGTTTATCTTTGTGCTCGGCGGCATGCCCATGACCCTGGATGGGGCGGTCAAGGCAACGACTTTGGAGGGCATCGAGCAGGTCATCTCTCGCGGCCCGGCGGCGGCCTTCGTCGCCGTCAAGCAGCTCGGGACCAACGGCGGGGGCTTCTTCGGTCCGAACAGCACCCATCCCTTCGAAAACCCCAGCTTCTTCACCAATATGGTCTCGACGGTCAGCATCGTTGTTATTCCGATGGCCTGCGTCTGGATGTTCGGCCGCATCGTGAGGCGGATGCGCCATGCGGCGGTGGTTTTCTGCGTGATGTTGGCCCTTATGTCGGCCCGCATCGCGACCGCCGTTCATTACGAATCGGCCCCGACCCGCGCCTTCGCGGGGCTGGCCGTTGAGCAGACGACCGGCAACCTGGAGGGAAAAGAGCTTCGCTTCGGATCCGCGGCCGGGCCGCTTTGGGCGGTTGTGACCACCTCGACCAGCAACGGATCCGTCAACGCCATGCACGACAGTTTGAATCCCATGACCGGGTTGATGCCGATGATCGGCATGTGGCTGAACGAGGACTTCGGAGGCGTCGGCGTCGGCTTCGTCAACATGTTCGTCTACATCGTTCTCGGCGTTTTCGTCGCGGGGATGATGGTGGGCCGCACGCCCGAGTATTTGGGCCGCCGCGTGGAATCGCACGAAGTCAAGCTGGCGGTGTTGGCGCTTTTCGCGCATTCCCTTTTTATTTTGGCCCCGGCCGCCCTGTTCGCCGCGACGGATTGGGGCGTCATGGCGCTCCACAACGTCGGTTCGCACGGCTTCAGCGAAATCCTCTACGAGTTCAGCTCCGCCTCCGCGAACAACGGCTCGGGTTTCGAAGGCTTGGGCGACAACAACGTCCCTTGGAACGTCGCGACGGGCCTGGTGATGCTGCTGGCCCGCTTCATCCCGATCATCCTGCCTCTCGGCATCGCCGGTTCCCTGGCCGTCAAAAAGTCCGCCGCGGAGTCGGCGGGAAGCCTGGGCGTGGATAACCTTACCTTCGGGATCATGCTGTTCGCGACGATCCTCTTCATCGGCGCCCTTACCTTTTTCCCGGTCGCGATCCTGGGACCCGTCGCCGAGCATTTGCAATTCATGAGGTAGGAACGGAAAGCAAATATGAAATCCTTTGTCATAGGCATTCGACTCGCTATCGTTACCATCGCCATCGTCGTGGTGTCCTATACCGCCCTTCTCCTGGCGGTCGCGGGCGCGATCGCCCCTCAAACCGCCCAGGGTTCCTTGTTGAAGAATGCCGAAGGAATAATCGTCGGCAGCTCCCTGCTGGCCCAAAAATTCACCAGGCCGGAGTATTTTTGGCCCCGGCCCTCGGCGGTCGACTACAACGCGTCGGCGACGGGCGGCAGCAATAAATCGCCCACCAGCGGCGACTTGACCGACCGCGCCGCCAAGACGGTCGCGGAATACGGGGCCACCCGTGAGAAACCCCTGCCCGCTGAATTGGCCGCAGCCTCGGGAGGGGGCATGGATCCCCACATTACCGAGGCGGGCGCCTTGTACCAGGCCGCTCGCGTCGCTCAGGCGCGCGGCGCGGCATTGGCGGAGGTGGAAGCACTGATCCTGAAGCAATCCTTTGCTTCCGGCGGGGTCTTCGCGCCGGGCCGCCTGGTCAACGTCCTGGAATTGAACCTGGCCCTCGATGCCCTGAAAAAATAAAAGCCCCGAAGACGATCTTCGCTGTTCCCCGCGCCCGGCGGCGTTTAAAATGGGCGCGACTGATTTTATGCCTTTCCCCTCGAGCGAAAACCGGCCCAATCCCGACGAATTGCTGGCCGCCATCCAGAAGGAAGAGGCCGAGCGGCGGCGCGGCAAACTGCGCCTGTTTTTCGGCATGGCGGCGGGCGTGGGCAAGACCTTCGCCATGCTCAAGGCCGCCCAGGCCCAAAAAAAGGCCGGCGTCGATGTGGCGGTGGGGATCGTGGAGACCCACGGCCGCCAGGAAACCGCCGCCTTGCTCGAGGGGCTACCGCTGCTGCCCCGCAAGCAGATCGAATATCGCGGGACGGTCATGGAAGAGATGGACCTGGAGTCCGTTCTGGCCCGCAAGCCCCGGATCGCGCTGGTCGACGAACTCGCCCACACCAACGCCCCGGGATCCCGCCACCCCAAGCGCTACCAAGACGTCCTCGAGATATTGGAGGCCGGGATCGACGTCTATTCGACGATGAACGTGCAGCATCTCGAGAGCCGAGTCGACCTGGTGCAATTGATAACCGCCGTGGCGGTTCGCGAGACGGTGCCCGATTCGGTCCTCGACCTGGCCGACCAGATCGAGCTGATCGACATCTCCCCCCACGAGCTGCTCAAGCGCTTTCGCGAGGGGAAGGTCTATCCCGCCGAGCGGGCCAACCGAGCCATGGAGCATTTTTTTCAAGAAAGCCACCTGACCGCGCTGCGGGAGATCTCGCTCCGGGCGACCGCGGAGCGCGTGGACCAAGACCTGCAAGAGATCATCGAGGAGGGCCGCGTCCTAGGCCCCTGGGGAACCGGCGAGCGGATCATGGTGGCCGTCACTCACAGCCCCTTCTCCGAACGATTGATCCGGGCCGCCCGCAAAATGGCCGTGCAGATGGAGACCACGTGGATCGCCCTTTACGTGGACACCGGACGGGCGCTCGGCGAGTCTGAGCAGAATCTTCTGGTGAAGAACCTCGAGCTGGCGAGGGAGTTGGGAGCCGAGGTGGTGACGACCCAGGATACCGACGTGGCGGCCGCCATTCAAAGGGTCGCCGCCGCGAAGAACGTCGCTCAGGTCGTCATCGGACGTCCCACGCGCCGGTTTTGGCGCGAATTGTTTCAAGGCGGGTCGCTGATCGACCGTTTGGCGCGCGAGACGCGCGGCATCGACGTCCATGTGATCCGGCAACCCGACCCAGGAAAAAAACCGTTCCGATTTTTGCCGCCCCTGAAAGCGGAGGCGCCGATCTCGGCCTATTGGAAGACGGCGGCCTTCATCGCCTGTACGGCGGCGCTGGGCTGGGTGTTGCGGGACCTGATCGGCTATCAGGCGGTGGGGTTCATATTTTTGCTTATGGTCATGGCCGTCGGCCTGGTGGCCTCCCTCGGCCCCACCCTTTTCGCCGCGACTCTCGGTTCGCTCATCTGGAATTTTTTCTTCATTCCGCCGCTCTTCACCTTCTACATCCGGCGCCCCGAGGACATCATGATGTTCCTCACCTTCTTCGTGGTCGCGGTGGTGACGGGCAGCTTCGCCTTCCGCTTGAGACGGCAGCAGCGCGCCCTGCGCCAGCGGGAGGAAAAGACGAACATCCTCTACGAAATCCTCAAGGCGATGACCTTGGCGCGCGGCGTCGACGCGGTCGTCAAGGCCGCCTTGGAGCGCATGGCAGAGATCTTCGGCGGCGAATGCTGCGTCTTGACCCGGGCGAACCTGGAGAACGACGACGGGCCGTCCTTTGGCGCCATGGCCTTGGACGAGAAAGAACGGGCCGTCGCGCGCTGGTCCTTCGAGCACGGCCGCATCGCGGGTTGGTCGACCGAGACGCTCCCGATGGCTTCCTCGCTGGCGGTGTCCTTGAAGTGGGGCGAGAGGAAGTACGGCGTGCTCCTGTTTCGGCCGCGTTCCCGCAGGGAGCTGACTCCGGAGCAGGAAAATTTTCTCTTCGTCATCGCCAACCAAATCGCGGTGGCCGTCGCCAAGAACGAATTCGAGGAGGAGCACAACCGGGGGGCCCTCCTCGCGGAATCCGAGCGGCTTCACCAAACCTTGCTGAATTGCATCTCCCACGAGCTGAGGACGCCGCTGACCGGGATCATGGGGGCGGCGACCGCCCTGCAGGAGGAAAAGACCGCCGGCGATCCGGCGGCGCGGCGCGCCCTCGTCAAAGAGATGGTCCGTTCCGCGGACCGGCTCAATCGCGTCTTCGAAAACCTGCTGGACATGACGCGGCTGGAATCGGGTATGCTGAAAATCAACAAGGAGTGGTTCGATATCCGCGATCTTGCGCGACAGACCTTGAAGAGCCTGCAACTCCCCTTGGCGGAGCATCGGGTGGTTTTCCGGGAGCCGGAAAGGGGGCTTTACCTCCAGGGGGACTTCCAGCTTTTGGAGCACGCCGTTTCCAATATTCTCTTGAATGCGGCGTCTTACTCCCCGCCGGGGACCGTCATCACCGTGGAGCTGCGCGCCCGCCTGGGCTTCGCCGTTCTGTCCGTCGCCGACCAGGGTCCGGGGATTCCCGAGGAGATGCGGGAGCATATTTTTGAGAAATTCTACCGGGTCCCGGGGACGCCGGCGGGCGGCACCGGTTTGGGTCTGGCGATCGCCAAGAGCCTGGTCGAGACGCACGGCGGGAGGATCGAGGCCGGCGAGACGCCGCGGGGCGGCGCCGAATTCAGCGTTTGGCTGCCGCTCCCCGAGGCCCCCGCCGAAATTCGCGAGGCGACGCAATGACGGCCATCCAGCGCATCTTGGTCATCGACGACGAGGCGGCCATCCGCAAGTTCCTGCGGGTGAGTTTGGAGAACCAGGGCTACAAGATCGAGGAGGTCGCGACCGGGAAGGACGCCTTGGCCGGCGCCATCGGTTTCCGCCCGGAGCTGGTGGTCTTGGACCTGGGCCTGCCCGACATGGAGGGGTTAGAGGTCCTGAAAAGCCTGCGCGAATGGTCGAAGGTCCCGGTCATCGTGCTAACGGTCAGGGACTCCGAGCGGGACAAGGTGCAATTGTTGGACGCCGGCGCGGACGATTACCTGACCAAGCCATTCAGCGTCCCCGAGCTGCTGGCGAGGATCCGGGTGATCGAGCGCCATCGCGAGCCGGAGGTTTCCGAAACCCCCGTCTTCCGCGCGGGCGCCTTGGAGGTGGACTTCGCCGCCCGCAGCGTCAAGGTGAATGGGGCTCCCGTGCATCTGACCGCCACGGAATTCGGCATCCTGCGCCTGCTATGGAAGTTTCAAGGCAAAGTGGTCACCCATCGTCAGATCCTCAAGGAGATTTGGGGACCGAATGCCGTGGAGCACACCCAGTATCTTAGGGTCTACGTAGGGCATCTGAGGAAAAAACTCGAGCCCAACCCCGAAACTCCCTCCCTGATCGTCACGGAGCCGGGCGTAGGCTACCGTCTGATCCTGGAGCCCTAATCCCCGCCCTTATACATCCCCGCGACCAAGGACTCGTAGCGCTCGAGAATCTTGCGACGCTTCAGCTTGAGCGTGGGCGTGAGCATGTCGTTTTCTTGAGAGAATTCTTCGGGGACAATCTCGAATTTCTTCACCTGCTCGTAGGAGGCCAATTCCTTCTGGACCCGCGCCAGCTCTTCCTTGGCCCGCTGCAGGACCTTGGGGTGATGGCAGAGCTCGGGCCAGGCGAGGGCGGCGTACTCAGGGGCGGAGAATTCCCGCCTCACGATATCTTGGTTGAGGACCAAGAGAGCGACCAGATAGGCTTTGCCGTGGCCGAAGACCGCGGATTGCAGGAACCACTGGCTCTTCTCCAGCGCCTGCTCGACCACCGAGGGGATGACGTTCTTGCCGTAGGAGGTGACGAGCATCTCCTTGATGCGGCCCTTGATATAGAGATAGCCGTCCTCGTCGATATGCCCCTGGTCGCCGGTGTGGAACCAACCATCCTCGTCGATCGCCTCGCGGGTGGCCTGCTCGCTGTCGTAGCCCCGCATCAGGGTGCTGCCCTTCACCAGAATTTCGTCGTCGTCGCCCAGCTTGACCTCGACGCAGCGGAGCGGAAGGCCCACCGAACCGATCTTGTTGCGGCGCAGCGGATTGACGCTGACGGTGGGCGAGACCTCGGTCAGGCCGTAGCCCTGCAGGACCTCGATCCCGATGGACTCGAAGAACTCGACCACCTCCGGGTCGATGGGCGCGCCGCCGCAGATGATGCGGCGCAGGCGGCCGCCGAATTTCTGCCGGATCTTCTTGTAGAAGAGCAGCTCGCCGATCCGGTCGGCCGGGAGGTGAAGGAGGGCGGCGGCGCTTCGCCGGCTTTTCTTCCGGTACAATTGGGTGCTCTGCTCCAGCATCTTGAGAAAGACGGTATAGAGGCCCTCGGAGCGCTTCTTGAGGTTGTCCATCACGCCGGCGCGGATCTTCTCGAGCAGGCGCGGCACCGCGTTGATGCGGGTGGGGCGGAAGACCTGGATGTCCTCGACCAGCTGGGGGAGGCCGCGCCCGTAGTTGATCTGAGCGCCGAGGAAGAGCGGGCCCAAGAGTCCCGCGTTGCGCTCGAAGGCGTGGCTCAGCGGCAGCACCGAGAGGATGATGTCTTCCGCCGAGGCCTCGACCGGCTCGTTGCCGAAGATCGTGGAATCGGTCAGCCCCCGGTGGGTGAGGAGCACGCCCTTCATGTCTCCCGTGGTGCCCGAGGTGAAGATGATGGTGGAAAGGTCCTCGCCCTTGACCTTCGGCGCGTCCGCGGCGGGGAGCGGTCGGGCTTGTTTCATCAGCTCGTCGAGGAAGTGGGCCCGCTTCCCCTTCGGCAGCTCGCCTTTTTTGAGCGATTTTTCGAAAAACAACACCGACTCGGTGCAAGGCGGCAGCTTGCCGAGGAGGGCGGCGGTCTTGTCCTCGAGACCCGGACCCAGGACGAGCATCTTGGAGCGGGATTGGGCGAGGACCTTGGCGATCTGATCGACGGTTAGGACCGTGTGGATTGGGACGAGGACGATGCCCAACTTGTTGACCGCGAGGTCGACGACGGACCAGTTAGGGTCGTTGGCCGAGATCAGGGCGACGTGATCGCCCTGTTTGAGCCCCAGCTTCCGCAGCACGCCGGCGCAGCGATTGGCGCTGTCGAGCAGTTCCTGATAGGTCCAATGGACCTTTTCGCCGTTTTTGAGGAAGGCGACGGCGGGTCGCAGGTTGTGTTTTTTCGCGGATTTTTCGAAGGTTTCGAAGATGGCAGCCATGGTCCCCCCCCCTGTTCCACGTTCGAACGGGAATTGATTGTACAACCGAGGTTTCTCGAGGGGCCAGCGAAAAAAGGCGCAACGCGGCGATGGGGGAAGGTCTTGTCTGGATTAATATTTTCTGGGCTGCTAGGATGCCCAATAGGGGATTCGGGAATATTTCATATATCTTATGCCGATACGTCCTCGCGTTTTAACTCTATTTTGGCGCCTTTTTTCATCCCTGTTCGTCGTCCTCCTTTTTTGTGCGTCTTGCACGGGTAAGAAGGGGGAAGAAAGCGGGGAAAGTTCCGCGCTTTTGCAGCCGACCGCGGAGGGCCGGGCGGGCCAGCATTCCAACGACGTTTCCGAAGCGGGCCTTTCCCAGGGCGGAGGCGACGCCGAAGTCGGTGCGGGCGGAGTCGAGGGAAATACGGACGGCGGCAAGGTAGAAGACAAGGCGGACGAGGACGACGCGGCATTTCGCATAATTGTCAATTAAAGGAGATGGCGATGAAGCTTCGAAAGGTTTTACAATCCGCTCTGGGGACGGGCGTATTTTTGTCGATGGCAGCCACGGGGAATTTGGCGGCGCAAAATTGGGCGATCAATCAGGTGTCCCTCGAGTCCGTGACCAAGGTACAGCAACAACACGTTCCGGGCGTCGGGGCGAATTACTTGGCGTTGAGCATCGAGGGTCGATCGGCCGGTAAGCCGATGAACGTCAACATCAGCGTCAACTCTCCGGGTTGGGGGGCGCAAAAGACGCTCGATTCTTGCGAGAAAAATGCGATGCTGGCGCTGCACTACCCAGGCCGTTACGTATTCGAGGTCATTTCGGGAGATAACGGACAAGACGGGTCGGTCACGCTCAACGTGAGCGACGGCGGTTCGGATGCGGTGACTTGCTCCGTGAAGGCGAAGGCTCAGGTGATGGATCCGCAGATCCCTTCGACTTCGATTATGAAAACGCCGAATATTTCTAATTGATCGGGGTTTGCGTTTTTTTGTCAGGAGTGCGGGCTATCTGGCTGCGATAGAGTAATGCTCGGGGACGTGGATGGTTATCGAACTTTTTTGGTGAGCATGGAAGGGCTAAATCTTTACCAACAGACCGTTAATATCAACCAATCCTTATCCCTGGTTTAAATATTTCTAATTTAGCCTACTTTCATTAGGCTTTTTCGTGATTTTTTAAACTGAAAATTGCTTTATGGGTTACCTGCCAAAATCCTCAAAACATCCCCTTGTTTTTGTCACAAAAATATACTAGTTTTTGTGACAAAATATGAATTCAAATAATAAAGAACCTATTGAAATTATTATAAAAAATAGAGTTTACGGCCATGATAGGGGTTGGTCCTTCACCCCGAAAAATTTTAAGGGCTTGGGAAGTGAAGCCGCTATTAGAAAAGCCCTATCTCGCCTAGAGGCAAAAGGCTTTGTCAGGCGCTTGGCCCAAGGTCTTTACGAGTACCCCCGTAAACACGAAAAGTTGGGCTTTCTTCCTCCCTTGGCCGATAACGTCGCAAAGGCCATTTCCGAGAGAGATAACATTAAGATTCAACCTTCTGGGGCTTATGCCGCCAATCTTTTAGGTCTATCTGAGCAGGTCCCCTCCCGCATTGTCTTCGTCACCGATGGTGCCTCTAAGAAAATCAAAATGGGGCGGACCGAGATTATCTTTAAAAAAACGACGGCCAAAAATATGGCGAATGCAGGGACCTTATTGGGACTGGTCATTCAAGCCCTCAAACATATTGGTAAGGACAATCTAACAAAACCTATCCTTCAAAAATTAAAAAAACACATCGCCTCTATTGACAAGAGCAATCTCCAACGTGGCTTGATCCATGCTCCCGCGTGGATTCGTGAAGTTGTCATGGATATACGGGGAGGCATTAATGGATAAACTCCATCTCCTCGCTCCAAAGGAAAGGCTCCCCTATTTTGAAAAGGCCGCGGAACAAATGGGCGTAACCATCCCTCTGATCGAGAAGGATTATTGGGTTGTTTGGGTTTTGGGGCGGCTTTTCAATATCGCTGAGATCAAAGATCATCTCACTTTCAAAGGAGGTACCTCCCTTTCTAAAGTCTATCATCTCATCAAGAGGTTTTCGGAGGATGTCGACCTGTCCATCGAGAAATCATTTTTTGGTTTTTCTGAGGATAAGTTTCCTGAGCATTTTTCCAACCGCAAACAAAGAAGTATTTCCTTGGAACAGCTTTCCCAAGAATGTGGGAAGTATGTTCAAAACAGCCTTTTGAAATCCCTTTCTGAAGATTTTTCCAAAGAGCTCAACTCAACCGACGGATGGATTCTTAAAATTGACGAAACCGACGATACAAAGCAAACCCTCCTTTTTGACTATCCGGCGGTTACGACTGCCCGAACCGGTTATATCCAACCTTCAGTTAAGATCGAACTGGGCGCCCGGGCCGAGCATTGGCCTGTGAGTTACAAGTCCATTCAAAGTTACGCGAAAGAATTGGTGAATGAGCAAGTTGAAGAACCCGCTGTCACGGTAAAAGTCTTGAATGTTGAAAGAACGTTCTGGGAGAAGGCGACCATCTTGCACCAATATGCGAATATTCCTCCCGGCAAGAGACTTCCTCTGCGGCTGTCCCGCCACTATTATGACTTTTACCGCCTTCTTAACTCTTCAGCCAAATCTGCAGGTTTGGCCAACCAGGACCTTTTAGAAAAAGTCGCAAAACACAAAGAAGTGTATTTTCCATCCACCTGGGCAAAATACCCATTTGCGAAAAAGGGCAGCTTGAAGCTCGCCCCTCCCGATTCCATTTCTGACGAATTGGGGCGAGACTACCAGGCCATGCGGGAAATGTTTTTTGAAGATCCGGCCGCATGGAGTGAGGTGGTGGAAGGGATCAAATTGTTTGAAAGGGAATTTAACTCTTAACCGGAGGCAATTTTCTGTCCGCTTTTGTTGGGCAAAAATACATTTGAATTACAAGGACTTCAAATGGAGCGGACATTGAGACTAGAGACGATGAAAGATGAAAATGCGGATCAGAGAAAATGAACGCCAAACGCCTCCTGAGCGTGACATTTATTAAGTTTTAAAAAATATTTTTTGAATAGAATCTGGTTTATGAAATTGGGTTGGCAAAAGGAATGGGAGGCTATCTCGAATCGAATAAAAGCCCTTATCGATGCAGGAAACCTTTTTCTAAAAACATATGCAGTTCAGGCATCGGACACGAATAGGGTAATGGACAAGTATCTAGTTCCGCATGCTAATGGCATTTATTACTCGATTGAAAAATTTATAAATGATTTTTCTGATTCCATCCCCGAGAAAGCTCGCCCCTGTTTAAAAGCCTTTCTTAGTAATTACTCTTCCTATTTACCAAAAGCCGGTGAGAGACCTTCCTTAACTTTAAAAGGCATGGAAGGTTTAAAACTTTACCTTACCATACTGGCATCCTTTCGTGCTGAATTTGAATATCATCTGGAGGATAGGGAATTTGTAATTTGCAAACTTGTTGAAAAATCGTTCATCCATTTACAACGCTTGATTATTGTCGATCCCGAATATCAAGAGAAATGGGAGAAAGCTTTCAACGAGGGTGAAACATCATGCGAAAAATTAGGGGCGGTACATCTTCTCTCTCATGGTATTTGGGCTTTTAAGGCCAACGCGGCTGGAGAAAGAACTGATTTAATCCTTAGAAACACCATAAATAAAGATGTTTTGGCAACAATTCAAAATTCTGTAGACACCTTAGTCCTAACGGAGTGGAAAAAAGTGAGTGATGTAGGGAGAGTAGATACGATTCATAGTCAGGCATTACAACAGGCTCAAATTTATTCTCAAAGTATTCTGGCTGGTTTCGAGTTGGGCTCAGTAAGGTTTTTGATCTTTGTATCTAAAGATCGTCTCAAACTTCCGGATGATTCCCAGATTGGGAATATTAAATACCGGAATATTAATATTGCCGTGGCCCCTAAACCACCTTCTAAAACCGTTTAATCCTATTATTGGAAAAATAAACTAGGATTAACTCCTAGTGGGCAAAATATTCGTTAGAATTTGGTTTCTATAATTATTATTATCTCCACCGGTCTCGCCTTATGGCTATTCCAGATTATCAATCGAGTATGCTTCCGTTATTGGAGTTCGTTGCGGATGGGCAAGAGCACTCTTTGCGCGAAGTGATCGAGGGTTTGGCTCACAAATTCAATCTTAGTGAATTCGAGAGAAAAGAATTGCTTCCGAGCGGCCAGCAACCAATTTTTGATAATAGAGTTGCCTGGGCTCGAACGTATTTAAGTAAAGCGGGATTGCTTGATTCCACTAGGCGAGGCTTCTTTAAAATTACCCCTCGGGGCCGTGAAGCCTTGGCGAAGAATCTATCAAAAATCAATGTGAAATTCTTAGAGCAATTTCCGGAATTCATAGAATTTCGAACAAAAAAACAAGAGCAAAAGGAAACAACTGATATACTTGAAGCCGAAAATCTTAAAACTCCAGCCGAGCTCTTGGAAATAGCCTACCAGAAATTGCGTGAAAACCTTACTTCGGAATTACTAAAAATCGTAAGTGAATGCTCCCCAGCCTTTTTCGAACGCCTCGTTATAGATCTATTGGTAAAAATGGGATACGGGGGGTCCCGAAAAGAAGCTGGAAAAGCTATTGGTCGGACGGGAGATGAAGGAATCGATGGAATAATAAATGAAGATCGTTTAGGTCTGGATGTCATTTATATTCAAGCTAAACGATGGCAGACATCGATTGGACGACCAGAAATCCAAAAATTCGCTGGGGCACTTCAAGGTCATCGAGCAAGAAAAGGAATTTTTATTACAACCTCTTCATTTACGAAAGATGCGCAGGATTACGTATCCAAAATAGATTCTAAAATTATTCTAATCGATGGAGAGCAGCTGGCTCACTATATGATCGACCACAACATTGGGCTTACGCCCATATCCACTTATGAAACCAAAAGGATCGATTCTGATTATTTTAACGAAGAATAAAAGGGGATTGGTAGCAATTAAAAAGCATCGTCTTCGACGGCTTGTTTAAGAGTTGTGTGCTTGCCGCGGCCATTTGGAATTAGATTATGCCTTCTCATCCATCCCAAGGCTTTCAGAAGTCGGTCTTTGAGGAATCGACGTTTCTTATGGTGCCAATTTTGAAGAAATTCTCTGACAATATCTTGGTCTTCTGCCCCTTTTTCTTCGATTAAAAGGTCATTCCAACAAGCATATAAGGTGGCTACAATTTCACACTGGTCAGTATCTAGTTTCCGACATATCTCCGTAATTCGGTGTATTTCTGGAACTTTCTCTTTTAGAAGGCTTGCGGCTCTATTTACTAAATCAGAAAGGTGCTCTCCCGGAAGATATTTTACCCGCCGGCCAGATGTTTTTTTAACCTGGAAATAATCATATTGCATACCTAAAGCTTCAATTCCCATTTTGGAATTATAAAGGGCTCTTGCATCAAGAGGACCAGCGGCCTCTCGGTAATAATCTGTCTGAAGATCTATATTTTGCGTTGCATCCGCTAGATAAAAGAGTTTTGCAAACTTAGTTCGACCAAAATTAGGATCATTTGATAGCGAATAAATTATCAATCCAGCAACGGCTAAACGTTTTTCTAAGATCACCTCAAATTTTGTAGCAGGAGTGAAAAGGGGCGCAGGTTTTTCATCTGGTTGGCCAAAATAATTTAAGCCCTCTTCCTTTAAAAGAAGTGTATAAAATTCCTCTTTTGTTTTTTTGAGAAGGTGTTGAACGTTTTGGTAAGCTTCTAATAAGGGTCTATTATCCATTTCATTTGCATAATCTTTAATTTGGACAATGCCGGAAGTTATTTTAAGAGCTCCCTCATTGACAAAGTAAGGCCTTTTAAAGGGAGCAATTATTTCTGGTCTGCCGTGAAAAATATTTCTCCAAACTACATAAAGGTTTTTCACTGATCGAACCAATTGGTCCGGAGTCGATTTTGATTCCGAAAATAATTGATCCATATGCCTTGACCAAAATGACTCAGGATTTGTTGGGGCCATAGGATTGAAAATCATTATTTCAGGGGCACCTTTGACGGGATTGTCTGCTGGAAATAATGTCTCAATACATTCGTTTTCGGCTAAACCAATTGAAAAAACTATTTTTAAAACGTAATTAAATAGGGTTGCTGGAATATTAATAGGCCACAATTCAAGAGCATCTGCCCATAAAGGGTAATTGAAAGTGGCAAAAGTGCGGCCTAATGCAAACCAAATGAATAGTTTCTTTGCCGTTTCGGAATCCTTTGCGCTATAGGCGTATTTATCTGGAGGCCCAGAAAAACATCGAGTTTTTCGAGAGTCCATAAATTGGTTATTTAGTCTAAACCAAGGACAACCAGAGGGATTCTTATTGATTCTGCAAGGAGTAAGATCATCCATAAAACCTATAAATGATCCATTTGCTTCCCCTAAGGTTTTTTTCCTTGCGTGTCTAGGATCGCCTTCAGGTAACCCGCAACGAAAATGTGAATCCGTCTTTTCATCTTTTCTTTTTTCTCTCTGAAAATCGTACCTAGTTTCACCGCTCCAAACCTTAATATTTTTACGATCAAGTCCAAATGGTATTTTGATAGCTCTCCTATCCAGGAGAATTTCGGAGCAAAATTTTTCTACTTTCTCTAAATTGCTCCAATCAATTCGGTTTAATTGTTCTTTTGCAAGCCAGGTGAGATCATGAACGTGCACGACTCTTTCGGAATCCAATTTTTTTTTATTTCCGCAGTAACGCCAGATTGTAAAAGCTACTGGGAATTTCCCTTTAACATCAAAGAATTCTTTCCCATTCACAATGACCCCTTCAATGTCCTCAAAAGATTCGAGTATTTTACGCCGAATTTTTTGAAAAACAGGCCTTTTGGTTAACCAAGCCGCTTTGGTAAATATTAAAAGAACAGAATCCCCAGGTAGTCCACTTTCTTTGGCAGCATCGCAGATCAATTTCATTTGTGCCAAAAAACAACAGTAGCGCTCAGAACTCGCATCCCTATCAGTGAGGGCTATGATTGAAGAATGAATAGGATATTTGATTGCTTTCGCGGTTTGATCATCATCACTTCTATATGGTGGGTTACAAAGGAAGGCTAATGGTTTATCCGGTTTGTGACCTTTTTCTGTTAGGTATTTTTTTAAGATGTCCAAGTAATCTTCAGCACTTTTATCTAAAAAGTTTAATCCCTTATTTTCACTTACCTTTGGTACAACTGTAAATTTCCCATCGTGCCATGAATCACCCTTCATTCTCTGTTCAACAGAGAAAAGCAACTCAGGTTCGATTTCACTCACAACCTTGTGCCTTAACTCAAGGGGAGAACGCCAATTCGTAACAAGGTTTCCGCTGCCACAGGCTGGATCGATTACAAGATAATTTCTCCCCAAATCTGGTAAGTGTTGCTTCACTAGCCACATCACAAATTTAGACAAATCTAAATCCGTAAAAAAAATTCCATGACCGATTCGGAAGTTTTTATCTACAGCGTCTAGAGCCTCGTCATAATGTGCAAAGAAATCGTCATTATTCTCACCCTCACCCAACTGCACGGCATGATTCTCTACAAATTCTTTGAATAAAAGTCGTTTGCTGGGAATGAGGTTTTCTATTTTCTCACCACCGAGGGTTGCTTGGTCATCAACACGTTGGCTTATCTGTAATACGGACGTTTCATTCCAGCCGAACACCATACTGTAAAAAGCCCGCACGGCTTTGATTGGTTGGGCAGGGTCAAAAAACTGGGGCATCTGTTTTAAAATGGTAATGAAATTTCTTGGAGTAATCTTCTGCCGAACCTTCTTGGATTTACGGAGAGTATCTTCAAATGATTTAAGTTTCGTTAAGACAATATCGGATTGTGAACTAAATAAATCTCCAAAAAGTTCATCTCCCCCTTTCCAAATGGCCTTTTTATAAAGGCTCCTTTTTTCAGTAGAGTATTTTCTCGCTAGATCTTTACCGAGAGTACTGGCTGCCTTTTTGCTAGATAGGACTTCCTGGATAGCTTTTTCTGGAAGATCATTAACTTGCCAGACTGCAAGAATCTGTTTTGCTGCTACAACGATCAATGAAAAATCAAGTTCACGCTTATATGCGAGGCCTTGGAAAAGGCCGCATAACCAATCATTTGTTTTTCCTTTTAACTCCAAGACAAAATGGCTAGGGACGTACCCATCAGATCTCTTGGCTTCGGATTGGCGAGTAAATGTATCGGGATAGAGTTTCCTAAAATAAGCTAAGGCAAGATCCTCGTTTGCCTTTTCTTCAGGACGAGAAACATATTTGAGCAGACCTTCTATGTGGCTGGGAAACTTCCTGCTCATTTAATAAATTTTAGGCTTCTTCTCTAAGCCATGCAAATAAATACATTTATGCTCAAAATTCTTTAAAAACGGGGTGTATCCCGGTGGCTGAATTGGGGACCTGTCCGCATTTGTCCCTGATGTGTCTGCTTATGTCCGTTGAATGAAACCCTCGTTTAGGACATTGTTCTCCAGACTTTGAGAGGTAACTTATGGACGAGGGAAGTCTTTTTATAACCCCGACTGTCAAACAAGCTGCTGGCTCATCGACGATCTCACCTGCCGAATTCAGACTTCTGACCGAAAAACCGCCGAGCAAATCGAGTCCTGGTCCTTCGCGAAATTAGTGGGACGATGCGTTGTTGGGCCGACCTGAATATTTTATGGTCCCCGCCCAAAGTGGAGGTGGACTTTAAAAACCCTTAGAATCGACCTTCCGGAATAAAGTCTAATCGCGTGATTTTATTCAAGCACGAATGCAAGACTTCAAAAGGGGGCTGGCCAGCCCGCATCGGCCAGTCCTATATCGATAAATTGGATGGAAGGATGCAGGCGGTTATGCTGACATCCCATATTATGAGAGCGGGAAGAAGATACTCGAACTCGGCAAACACATACATCAACTGTATTTAAGAACAACGGACCAAGAAAACGGGAACTCCTCAATCCGATCAAATCGAAGTACTTTCTCAAGAACAGAATCCTCGAATATTCCTTAAAAAAGCCCTTCAACTGGACGGCCCAATGGGCCGCGCGTCCAGAAATGCTCGGGGACTAGGATTCGAACCTAGATTGATGGAGTCAGAGTCCATAGTCCTACCGTTAGACGATCCCCGAAAGAATAAGATTTCGCACTCGCTTAATGAATTCGGTAAAATCTATCAACTCCAAAATCCAAGCCAGGGATTTATGAAATTATTCGCCCAATCCGCCCTGTTTTTGGCCCAGGCCGCCGGTCCCGCCCTAGGGGCCGAGGTCCGGCTTCCTCCCGCCGCCGCGACCCCCGCGCAAAAATAATTTTGCCGTAAGGCCGGTATCGGTTAATCTGCCCGCCTTCGGGGTTCAATAAAGGAGCTTAGCCATGATGACGGGTCTCATTCTCACGGCCGTGTCCCTGCTGTTCACCTTCGGCATCCTCGCGGTCGTCTTTTACTTCATCTACGTCAAGGTCATTAAACCCAACCAAAACGCCAAGCGCATCCTGCAAACCGGCGAGCCGGGCAAGGCCAAGGTGTTGGCCCTGGCCGATACCGGCGTCCAGATCAACAACAACCCCCAAGTCCTAATGACCCTCGAGGTCACCCCCGACCGCAGCCGCCGCCCTTACCAGGTGCAGACCAAAATGGTCATCTCCATGTTGCAGATCCCGCAGTTCCAGCCGGGCGCGCGCCTGCTAGTGCGCATCGACTCGGCCGACCCCAATCAGGTCGCGATTGCGGGCATCGACACCAGCCCCGCCTAGCTCAATCCGATTTCGCCTCGGCGTTCGGGAAGGGATCCGCCTGAACCGAGTAGGGCTCCGGCGCCTTTCGCGGAACGGGGGCGTTCGAGCGCAGATAATGGTATTCCTTGCCCGTGTAAACGTTGACCGCCAGCGTGCGCAGCTCTTGGCGCTTCCAGTCCCGGGGGGAACGCCGCGACTCCCGGCGGTCGAACAGGTCCGAGGCGCGCAGCACCTTGCCTTGGACTCTTTTCCACGCGGTCCAACTGATGCGCTCGGGAACCCTCCCCAAGGGAAAAAAATCCCGCAGCAGCCAGCGCTCGCTGGGCGAGGGGGTGTAGAAATATTCCCCGGGTTTCGGGCGAGGCACTCGGGCCCAGCGCCACAATCCGTAAACCCCCAGGCCGGTGAGCGCGATCGCCCCCAGCAGGCGAGGCAGATCCACCGAGGAGCCGTTGCCGGCGGCCGCATGCAGGTCGAAGGCGAGGCAGGCCAAGCCCGAGCGTCTCGACGGCGAGAAAACGGAGAAAAGCGCGTCCAACCGCAAGGCCTCTTGCCTTGGAGAGGCCGCACTCCGCGGTGCCAAGGACGGCCTCAAGAGGCGCTTCCCTAGGCCGGCGCCGAGGCGAAGCCCAAGGTAGGAGGCCAGGGTATCCGTCAGCAAAGTGGCGTTTGCCTGGCGCTCGCGCAGGCCGACGGCCTCTTCCGCGCGGCGGGCGGCCAGCAGGCCGGAAAAGAGCGAGGCCTGGAAGAGGGCGGGCCGGGCGAAGGCCAGCCGAGCGGGCAGACGGGCCGTCGCGCCGTGGCCAAAGGCTCCGAACAACTTCATGACTCCGAGTCCCAACAGGCCGCTCGCCCAGGCGCGGTGGAGGGGAGGCGCGGATTCGGAAGCCAGGAGCCGCTGCGCGCCGACGAGGACCGGCGTCTCGGCGAGTAGGGCGGTCCCGCCCGCAAGCAGGCGCGCCGCGAGTGCGGAACGGCCGGCGCCGGCGAGCCGGGAAAGGGCCGCGGCCCCCGCGATCTCGCCCACCCAGCCCGCGGCCAGCATGGGCAGCAGCTGGCGGTAGTCGGTGAGGTCGCGGGCCAAGCGGGAGGCGAGGTATTCGAATCTCGGACCGAAGCTCCCCGTCCCGGCGACGGCGGCCAACTCGCGCTCGGCCGTGGCGGCGGCGTTTCCGGAAGCGTTCTCTCCCCCCAAGCAGGCGAAGAGCCGCGCCGCGCGCTCGTCGTGCCCCTCCGCCCGCCAACGGCGGCCCAGCCGCAGCAGGTCTTGGTTGCGGAGGTCCGAATGGGGATCCGAAGCGAGGGCCGCAAGCTCGGCGGCGGAGGCCGCGTCCAGCGAGGCCGCGAGTCCGGGAGGCGGCGAGAATGGTTTTGTCGAAAGTCGGTTCATGCCCCTGGGCGCGCGAATCTTCCGGTAGGGCCGCCGCGCGGGGAGCGGCCTCCGGTCCCGAGCCTAAATGAAGGAAATGCGCCGGGTTTTTCGGGGTGGGCCGGGAAAGGTTGTGCCTTTAGGGACGGGGCGGAAAGAAAAAAAACTCGAAAAATCGCCGCAAAGGCCTTATAGGACCTTTCGCAATGCCATCGATTCCCGAATCGATCCGGTCTCTTAAAGACTACAGCCTTTCGCAATTCCTCAAGGACCTCATGGCCGGAGGCATTGTCGGCGTGGTGGCCCTGCCACTCGCCATGGCCTTCGCCATCGCCTCCGGCGTCCCTCCCGAGCGGGGCCTCTTCACCGCCATCGTCGCGGGCTTTCTGATCTCGGCCTTGGGCGGTTCCCGGGTGCAGATCGGGGGCCCGACCGGGGCCTTCGTCGTCATCGTCTACGGCATCGTTCAAAAATACGGCTACGACGGCCTGGTGATCTGCACAATCCTCGCGGGCCTGATGCTGATCGGCTTCGGCGTCGCCAAGCTGGGCGGCTTCATCAAATTCATCCCCGTGCCCGTCACCACCGGCTTCACCAGCGGGATCGCCGTCATCATCTTCAGCGGGCAGATCAAGGACCTGCTCGGCATGAAGATCCCCAGCCTGCCGGCGCATTTTACCGAGCAGTGGAGAAGCTATTTCGAGCATTTCGGCTCGGCCGACCTGACGACCGTCCTGCTCTCCGCGCTCTCCCTCGCCGTCATCGCGTTGTGGCCGCGCGTGACCCGGCGGATCCCGGGCTCGATCGTCGCGATGTTCCTCGTCACTCTTCTGGTGCAGGTGTTTCACCTGCCCGTCGAGACCATCGGCTCCCGTTTCGGCGACATCCCCGCGACCCTGCCCAAGCCCGCCTTTCCCGACCTGAGTTTCGAGAAGATCCGCATGCTCCTCAGTCCCGCCCTCACCGTGGCGTTGCTGGGCGCCATCGAGTCGCTGCTCAGCGCGGTCGTGGCCGACAGCATGACCGGAATGCGGCACAAGTCCAACACCGAGCTCATCGCCCAGGGGATCGCCAACATAGCGTCCCCGCTCTTCGGCGGCATCCCCGCGACCGGCGCGATCGCGCGCACCGCCACCAACGTCCGCAACGGCGGCCGCACGCCGGTGGCGGGAATAGTGCACGCCTTGGTGCTGTTCTTGATCCTCCTGCTCTTCGGCCGCTGGGCCAAGTTGATCCCGCTCTGCGTCCTGGCCTCGGTTCTGGTGGTGGTGGCCTATCACATGAGCGAGTGGCACGCCTTCAAGACCCTGCTGAAGGCGCCCAAAAGCGACGTCGCGGTGTTGCTGGCGACCTTCTTTCTGACCGTCTTCTTCGACCTGACGCTCGCGGTGCAGGTAGGAATGGTCCTGGCGGCCTTCCTCTTCATGAAGCGGATGGCAGACGTCACCAATATCGGGATGATCACGCGCCAGATCGCCGACCCGCAGAGCGCCGGCGTCGACCTCGAGGACCCGCTTTCGATCCACAGCCGCGAGGTTCCGCCGGGCGTCGAGGTCTTCGAGATCAGCGGGCCGTTTTTCTTCGGGGTGGCGGAGAGCCTGAAGGACACCCTCGACATCGTCGAGAAGCCGCCGAAGGTGTTGATCCTGCGCATGCGCCACGTCCCGGCGATGGACGCGACCGGGCTGATGGCCCTGGTCGATCTCAAGCGGCGCTGCGACCAGCAGGGGACGACCTTGATCCTCTCGGGGGTGCATGCCCAGCCTTACCTGGCCATCGACAAGGCGGGGAAACTCGAGCTGTTCGGGGAGGCCAATGTCCTAACCAACGTCGATCTCGCGCTCAACCGAGCCCGGGAGATCCTGGGCCTGCCGCCGGCGCCCCCGCCGGAGAAGTTCGTTCCCAGCGTGGCTCAGGAGAGAATGGATTGAGGATGAAAAGAGTTATTTTTTCGGCTTCCACTCCGGCTTGATCAGCTCGTGGGGGAGCATGTCGGAGTAGTGCACGTCGATCATCTTGTCGCCGATGCGGCGCGATTGGCGGCGGGTGCCGAAATATCGCAGGCCGATCTTGCGGGCGTTGCTGATCGCGATGGGATTGTCGGCGTAGTTCTCGCCCAGGATGTTGTGCAGCTTCAGTTCCTCGAAGCCGTACTTGCAGAGCAGCCACAGCGCCTCGGCGCCCAGTCCCATGCCCTGGTACTTCTTCTCGCCGATGGCGAGGCCCACCTCAGCCTTGCGGTCCTCCCAGTTGATGTGCATGAAGCCGCCGTCGCCGATGAGTTGGTCGTCGGGGATGTAGAAGATCGAGAAGACCCGCTGCGTGGGGTCGCGGTTGGTCTCTTCCACCCAGCGGATCTGCTCGGCCAAATGGGTCTGGTAGGTCATATCCCGGAGATGGCCGAAGATCTCCGGGTCGTTGAACCACTTCACGAAGTACTCGGCGTGATCCACGCTTAAGGGGGATAGGTAGAGGCGCTCGCTGCGGTAGAGGACGGGGTTCTTTCCTTTGGGCATGGGGGCATTCTACCCGAAGCGCGGACTTTCAAAAAATCAAATTCCCGAGGGCAGAAAATCGAGGCTCCAGCCCACGCCGAATTGCAGCTCCCAGCTCAGGGGCAGCGAGGCCGCGGTACCGTCCGCGTCCCGGGTGACCCCCGCCGCCGGAGAGATCAGGAAGCGGAAGTAGGGAAAAATCGAGGACTCCTGCGTGAGCTGGATGTTGAAGGAAGCATGGCCGCCGGCGGCGAAGAGCGAGCCGGAGACGTTCGCTTCGCCGCCGCCCAGCTCGTGCGGCTGGCCGAAGAGCTGCCGCAGCCCCGCGAGGGCCGCGAGGTCGAGGCGCAACATGCCGTAGCGGTGCAGGGGGATGCTGCCTTGCAGGCGGCCCAGGAGGTTGAGCTCGTTGAAGACCCAATTGCTGTCGATTTGAGCTCCGAAGCCGAGCCAGGGGATGGGGCGGAACAGGGCCCCGGCGCCCAGACGGTAGAATTCGGGATAGCCGGCGTCCGGCCCGCGACTGCGGCCGGAGCGGGCGCTGAAGCTCAAGGGGAAATCCACGTTCACCGAAAGCATGCGAAAGCGCCGCTCGGGCGGATGGTAAGGCTGCGTCATGTCGGCGCAACGGTCGCCGGGCAGAGGATTGGCCCGGATTTCCGGAGAACAGTGCTGGTTGGAGAGGACGGGGGGCGTCATGAAACCCTTCGGTCTTTCATGTGCCCCGGCGAATGCCTAACGGGATTATCGGCAAAAGTCCAGAAAGGGTGCGTCCGGATCGGCCTACCCGTCCTCGTCCACGATCGTGACGGTGGCTTGAAGGTCGTTGCGATCGGCATATCCCGGCGTTAAAAAGCGCATATATCGGCCGTCGCCTGCCAAGAATTTTTTGAAAAAGGCGACGGTATAGAGCTTGACCATGGGGACGAATTCTTCCGAGGGTATTGGGGAGGGGTCCCCATCGGGATTCTGTCCCGCATAGTTAAACCGATCGTTCGCTTCGAATAAACGGATATCGGTGCCGGGGACAAAGTCGTCCGTTAATCCGTCCACGGGGTCGACGTCGAGCGATTCGCCGGAGTCCGCTCCAATGCGCGTGCAGACGTTGCGTCCTCCGCCGAAACCGAAGGCTTGGGTCGGCGGCAGCAGAGGCACCACGACCTCGCCCTGATTCCAAAAGGTGCAGGCTTGATTGCCGGCGGCACCCATGGCGGGATTGCAGATCCGAAGGTTGGGATTGGCGGGATTTGGAATCATATTGGTGAGCGGCTCGATGAGCAGTTCGCCGGTGACAGGATCTCGAAGCGAGGGATCGCCGTTCAATGCGGCCTCCCGCGTCTCCTCGATCGATCCGCAAAGGTCCGTTTGATAGTTAAAGTGGATGGCTTCCTGGTTTTTGACATAGATGCGCGGCGTGGCCAGAACGGTGGTCTCGAACAGCTCGGGAACGATCACGGTTCCATTTTCGATCCTCGTTCCGCCCATGGCTAAATACGGTATGTCGATCGTGGCCACGTCCTCCAAAGAGCTGTCGCGGCCCGGCTCGTAGAGGACCATGGCCTTGATCCTCGCATCCGCGCTAATCCCCTGGCTCGCCCAACCTCCCGCCACGGCAAGGGAAGTCCTCCCTCCCGTGGAGAATCCGGAGAGTCCGATGCGTTCGGCGTCGATGCTTGCGGAAATCGGGTTGGTCGCGGCCAGCATATAATCGATGACCAAGGGAAGGTCGCGAACTCGGCGGAAGCCCGGGGCGGCCGGAGGCGGCGTATTTCCATTATGGCGCGGAACCACGATCACGAAGCCGTGGCTGGCCAAGGTTTCGTGCACCGGAAGCTGGCTGAGCCTTTGTTGATCGGCGCCAGGGCCGCCTCCGCCGTGACTATGAACGACCAGCGGGAATTTTCCGGGAGCGGGCGAGGCGTTTTGAACCGCGCAGAGCGGCGAGCTTCGCAGGTAAGTTCCCCCGACGCCCGTGATGGTGTACGTGGTTTGGCAATTGGGTTGGGAGAGAGTCGGATAATAAACCTGGATGCGCGGCAGGGCGGGGCCGAATACCGGGACATTTTCAAAGGTGCGGATGCCTACATTGTAGGGCCCCATCTCGTCGGGCGCATATAGCGTTTGCTTGCCGTGCTTTATATCATGAGCCTGAAGATCCTTGGAGAAGGCCGGTGGAGCGGGCGATATGACCGCAACGCCGATTAGAGAAACGATGAGCAGGAACAAGATATTTTTGAAATGGCGAACGTGCATGCCTACCCTCCTTCCCATTTCAATGACATTCCGCAATAAGCTCTCCGTTAAAATCGACTCCCCCCATGACGCTGCAAAAACACCCCAGCGGATCTTCCGCGAAGGGCCGACTGTCGCTCGAGCAACTCGGCTGAACCCCGAATTGCCCCGCGTTGAGCGCGCCCGGCTCGGTGCCCGATCGCACCCAGGCATCCAGCGCATGCACGGCATCCAAGAAAAACCCTTGGGGCGGCGGCGGAGGGTCGAAGGGTCCGCCATGACTCATGTTTCTCACCAGGTACAGGCGGACGAGCTCGGATTTCCCGGCACCGACGATGCGTTCCACGAACTCGAGCTGTCCGCCGGGGAAGACGGTGCGATCGCGGAGGCCGTGAAAAATGATGGTGGGTCTTTGCAGATCCGCACCGAACTCCATGTCTTCCCAGGCTCGTCGCACCGCTTTAGGCCGTTTCGTGGCGTCGTAGGCGAGGGCTAGGGCCAGCTGAGCGTCCACGTCCGGCTCCGCTAATACCGCCTCCCGGTACTGCGGGTCGGCGGTGGAGATGCCGACAGGGCCGATCAAATTATCCAATTTCGCCTGTGCGGTCGTTTCCATGGGGGTTAAGCCCGTTAAAGGAACCCGGTTGGGCTCCGCAAGATAGGAGGCGATGCGATCCATGATCGTGGTGAGGACGCCGTTTCCGCCGGTGCCCAGGACGAAGCCGTCAAAAGGCGCGCCGGGCTCGTCGGCCAAAAGGGCGTTGCCCATGGAAGTTCCGCGCGAGGAGCTGAAGGCATAATATCCCGCCGGAGCGACGAAAACTTCGGAGAGCAGATCGCGCAACAGGTGGGAGGTCCCGAGATATCCGTTGCGATAATCGTGGGTATGAAAGGGCGGCTTCATGAAGGCCTCATAAGGGGTGAATCCCGGAAATCCCGGACCCGCATGATGCATGACCGCGATCGCATAGCCTTCGTTCATCAGGGGTCCGATCAGGCCCGCAAATAGAGTGAACACTTGCGTCGCCGGCGCCATTCCGGGAGGGACGAAAACCAAAGTCCGGTCCGCGCAGTTCTTGGGAACGCGCATCACCCAGCTGGTGGGAACTTTCTTCATCTCCAGAGAATTGACGTGGTTTCCATTCGCGTCGTAGCGCGCGCCGGCGCAACCCTGACAGCCGACCAGAAAGGCATGGGCGGGAATTCCGGGAGCCGCCGGTTTCCATTCGTCATAAGCGATGTCGAATCGTTCCCGTTGCTCGTCCGTGAGGCTGTGGTACTTGGCTTCACAATCCTCGGCGTAGGCCGAGGCGCTTATGGCCGTGTTGCCGGTCAAAAAGACAAGCCATAAAGTTAGATAGCATTTTTTAGGAAATCCCATGCCTACCCCCTTCGTCCGCTTGAACGGACGACCCCTGATTGAAAATTGTCCGCTTGAAGGGGTGGGATTGGCAATACTTAATCTTCAGCCGCGGAAACTGCGAATTGTTTTTTCCCATTTCCATAGCGCTGCAGCGAGTTTGGGTATTAATCCCCTGAAATTCTAAAATGCCTTATTTTCCTTGAAAAAATGCCCTTGGGTCTTTAGGGGAGGGGCGTGTTCCAGCGCTACCAAAACCTCCACTTCGTCGGCATCGGCGGCATCGGCATGTCGGGGATCGCCGAGGTCCTGCTGAACCTCGGCTACCGCATCTCTGGCTCCGACCAGAAGCGCAGCCCGATCACCGCCCGGCTCAAGAAGAAGGGCGCCCGCATCCATTACGGCCACAAGGCCTCGCACATCGAGGGGGCCCAGGTGGTGGTGATCTCCTCGGCGGTGCGGGCGACCAATCCGGAGGTCGCGGCGGCCAAGAAGGCGGGCATCCCCGTCATCCCCCGCGCCGAGATGCTGGCCGAGCTGATGCGGCTGAAGTACGGCATCGCGGTGGCGGGTTCGCACGGCAAGACGACCACGACCTCCCTGGTGGGTCAGGTGCTTTCCGGCGCGGGCATGGACCCGACGATGGTGATCGGCGGGCGCCTCAACAGCCTGCGCAGCAACGCCAAATTGGGCAAGGGTGAGTTCCTGGTCGCGGAGGCCGACGAGTCCGACGGCTCTTTCCTGAAGCTCAACCCTACCATCGCCGTCATCACCAACATCGACCCCGAGCACCTCGACCACTATAAGGACTTCGAGGCCCTCAAAGAGACCTTCGTCGCCTTCGCCAACAAGGTGCCGTTTTACGGCAGCATCGTCGCCTGCGCGGACCATCCCGTGGTGCGGGAGCTGCTGCCGCGTTTCCAGCGCAAGGTGGTGACTTATGGGCTCGAGTCGCCCGCCGACTACGGCGCCGAGAAGATGGTCCAGGATGGCCTGCGGCAGCGCTTCACCGTCCTCTACCGCAAGGAAAAGTTGGGAGAAGTGGTCCTGCAGTCGCCCGGTCGGCACAGCGTCGCCAATGCCCTGGCCGCCATCGCGGTGGGGCGCGAGCTGGACATCCCCTTCCGGAAGATCGCCGCGGCGCTTAAGGACTTCCGAGGCATCGAGCGCCGCTTCCAGGTGCTCTGCGACAACGGCGTCACCGTGATCGACGACTACGGCCATCACCCGGTCGAGATCCGCGCCACCTTGAAGGCCCTGCGCGAGGCCTTTCCCGAGCGACGCCTGGTCGCCCTGTTTCAGCCGCACCGCTATACCCGCACCCGCGACCTCTTCCACGACTTCGCCCAGTCCTTCGGCGACGCCGACAAGGTCTTCCTCACCGAGGTCTACGCCGCCGGCGAGGACCCGATCGTCGGCGTCTCTTCGCGCGCCCTCCACGACGCGATGGACCAGGCCAAGACCGTCTTTCGCGCCGACAAGCTCTCCTTGATTCCCGCGGTCCTCGAGCAGGTACAGCCCGGCGACGTGATCCTCAGCCTGGGCGCGGGGGATATCACCAAAATCGGGCACGAACTCGCCAAGGCGTTAAAGAAGAAATAAAAGAATCTGAACTATTCCCCGCAGGTAGCCGAATCCAGCATCGGGATTGCCGCTTTCGGACGAATGAAATTATCGTCCCATACGACTCTGTGGAGGCATGGGTCGTATGTCGGATCGGAAGGCGGCGGTGGCGGAAGATTAGGTGGAGTTAGGTCGGGATCGATTTGCAGGGCGGACTCGGTGCCGACTATTTTATTTCCGTCGACCGTGAGGACGGTTCCGAATCCTGGGGCGAAACTGACGCCGATCCCGGTGGTCGATCCGGGGATTAAATTGTCCAGGACCATCGGGTCTGCCGTGGATCCGGTGACGACGAAATCGCCTAGTTCAGGATCGAAAATCGCCAATGCCAGTCCTAAAAAGATGCCAAGGTCGGAGCTGTGGATGATATTTTCGGAGATCGTCAAATCTCCGTCGAGGTTTTGCGCGAAGATGCCCTGGGCGACTTCCGAGAATGAATTTTTGGCGATCGTCGTATTTAGCAGGGTGTCCGCGACAAGGCCCCGCCAATAGTCATGGAGGTCGTTCTCGGAAATCTCGACATTTTCTTTCGTGGAGTTGGCGCCGACCGCAAAGATCCCCCGTCCGTTGAAGTTGTCGGCGCCCATGCCTCGCAAAGTGTTATTCGTAATGACGAGGTTGGAGCTGGACCCTTGGATTCCGCGGGTAAAACCCTCCACGGTGATGTTCGAAACCACGGCCGATGCGGCATTGATGACGCTGGCGGCAAAGTTGGGGCACAATCCGGGGGCATCGCAGCGGATCGTCAGGTCCCGGATCTCCACGTGCCCCGACATTTCTCCGAAGGGCGAGCCGATCGCCAAGGCCCACTGCAAGGACACGTTGGCGTTCAGGCGGTTCGGGCCTTGGGAGACCAAAAAGGTCTTGTTCGGCCCTTTGCCGTACACCGATACCCCTCCGGGACATAGTCCCGCGCCGGTGTTGTTGTTATTGATCGCCGATTTCACATTGGCGTCGTAAACCCCGGCCTGCAGAAGAACTTTTCCGCCGTCCGCGTTTTGGCAAGCTTGGGCCACGCAGGCATCCAAGCTGCTTCCCGCCGGGCATTCCACGTCCACGGGAGAGGCCGCGATTTTTCCGGGAAGAATCCATAGGCACCAAGTCGCGGCCAAAATCAGCGAGATGTAGCTTGATGTTTTTCGTATGAAGATATTCGGCAATGAATGCATATCCGTCCCTTTCTGAGCGAGGGTGGGGGATATACGGGGGGGCCGATTCGACGTCGGCCGGCCTTCTGGATTATCGAGTTTTAATTAGTGAATTATTGATGAAGACGCCCCTTATTACCCCTTAGACATCCCTACCCACAATAATAACTTCGCCAAGGCTCAATTATGAACAAAGGGTTTTTGCACCGCAATATGAAATGTTCGAGCGGGGTTTTTCCATAAAAAATGCCCGGACGCCTTGCGGCGTCCGGGCTGTTCCGGGTTCTCCCCGTCCCCGAATCCGATAGCTTGCGCCCCCGGATTGCAATTCCTTGCGGAATGGGAACGGGATGAGTGTGGGTGGGTAGACTTTATCGGTCGAAGGCAAACTCCCGCGTCGCGAAAGCAGGTTTAGATCAAACCTGTCGTTTTATTGGAGTGCCTTGTGTGGAGTGCTGTTTGCGGTGGGGGATTTCGCGATGAAGCGAATTATCGAAATGCCCGAGCCCCCATTGCTGTTTCTATTTTCGGAGTAATCCGGAATAGGTTGCTCCGTCAATCGAAAGCTCGAGTGTTTTTTTGAAAAGATTTTTTAGATCTGTCTTGGGACAAGAGTCGATGTTGGGAAGCGGGTTCTTTTCCCGCAATAACTGCTGGGAGCGTTTTCAGGGCGGGATTGCCTGCTAAATTAAAGTCGTGGAGGTGCGGATTCCGACAACCCTTGTTTGGCCTTAACCCGAAGGCGGGCCGTTTCCGGTTCTTAAATCCAAAAAAGTGTTTAAAAACAATCTCTTCTCTTTACTTTGGCCAAGAAACCCCTTAAAGGATCTCTAGGCCGCCGAACCGAGAGACCCGGTTTTGGAGGGCCTTCTATTCTGCCAATGGGATGATAGGAGTTATTACCACATCATGGATGCCGCACTGATCGAATCCTTGCTCCAAGAGCGGGCGCCTCAGTTGCCCGAAGCGGGCTGGCAGCAGCAGCTCTTGGGATTGGCGCGCGGCGAGGTCCGCCTCGACGAGCCGCTCAAGAAACACACCACCTTGCAGATCGGCGGTCCGGCCGACGCCATGGTCTTTCCCGCCGACCTCGAAGACCTGCGCGCCCTCGTCGCCTTCGCCCACGAGAAGCGCGTCCCCTGGATGATCCTGGGTTGGGGCAGCAACGTCCTGGTCCGCGACGGCGGGGTTCGCGGCATCGTGTTCCGCCTGCAAAAGACCTTTTCGCGCTTCGAGGTGCTCGATCAGACCGAGGCCGAGGCCCTCGTCGAGGCCGAGGCCGGCGTGCCGCTCCCCAAGGTCGTCGAGGCCGGCAAGCAGAACGGCTGGCTGGGCGTAGAGACCCTCTACGGCATCCCGGGATCGGTCGGCGGCACGCTCAAGATGAACGCGGGCACCCGCGCCGGCGACATCTCGGCCTTCGTCGAGGCTATCACCGTGCTTCGGCCCGACGGCACGCTGCACAGCTACCCGCGCAAGAAGATTCATTTCGAGTACCGCAGCTCCAACCTGCCCGGCAAAGAGATCGTCGTCTCCGGAAAGTTCCGCTTTAAGAAGGGCGAGCCCGCGGCGGTGCAGGAGGCGGTCGCCAAATACCAAAAGAAGCGCCACGATTCGCAGCCGCTCGACACCGCCAACGTGGGT
>JAANMU010000514.1_pt1 | contig 45900 bp, 45 predicted proteins | sample 7279701 | NCBI WGS metagenome assembly JAANMU01 (sample SAMN14094539, study PRJNA606508) | bioreactor metagenome | isolation source: A lab-scale SPAN reactor treating ammonium-rich wastewater day 57 | place: Ireland: Galway | collected 2017-03-13
CGGTGAGCGGCCACTACCGCGTGCACGCCGAACGCCTGAGCGCGGAAGGCGACAGCGAAACGCGTTTTGTCGAACGCTTGCTCAAACGCGCCGACGCGCTTGTCGAACTCGAGACCGTCCGGCGCGAAAGCCTCAGCGAACGCTCTTTTCACGCGCACACGGACTGGACCGCGTGGGGCGCGCACGTTGGATTCACGGGACTGGCGCAGGCCGTCGCACGCATCACCAACGAAACCCAGCCCGTCGCCCAAGCCCGCGTGGCCGAACGATGGCTCCGAGACATCCGCAAGCGCCTGTCGGATTTTGCATGGAGCGTCGAACTGTTGGCCCGGCACGAACTCGTCGAACGCGATCCCGTTCTCGACTGGCCCGCGATCGAAAAAACGCTGCAGACCACGCACGCCAAAACCAAAACCGAACTCGTCGACAAAATCGAGGCCCACTACGCGCGCATCCGCTACAAACCCGAAACGGAAAAAAGCGCAAAAACCAACTAAAACCAAATTCACCGGATTCGGCCGCGAAAAAACACTTTTTCGGACGCACCGAAACCGTCCAAAAAAAAACTTCAAAAAAATCGGTTTAGAGACGGCCCATGACGCGTTCCTCGTGGCCGCGCAAAACGCCGAACTTGCCCATGTACAGATACGTTTTCACGACCTCCAAAAAGGGCACGACAAAAAACACGGCAAGCACCAGACCCGCCACGTGACCGCCCGCAACCGCGGACGCGATGCCCGCATCCAGAATCTGCAAAACGGTGACCAGCAAAAGGCCCAAAACGACCACGCCCACCGCGTGCACCGGACTGCGAATCCAAAACTCGAAATTATTGAGAACCGCATGCAACAGGCCCTCCTCGTCGACCACAATCGCCTGGGGAACAAACAAAAACGCAATCGAAAGAATCGCCAGCATCAGACTCGCGACCACCGGAGACACGCCCGACAACACGAGCACGCTCTGCAGGGCAAACAACAAAACCGCCCACGAGGCCACGAACGCAAACACGCGCACGACAAAACGCGGGAACAATTCGCCCAGATAATTCTTCAAGTGCACGTGCACGAGCCGGCGGCGAATCTGAAAAATAATGACCGTCAAAAAAATCGAGAAAAACAACAAAAACACGACCGCGGACGCAAGCTCCGTCAAAAGCGTCGAAAGCGGCAACGGGGGAACGCCGATATCAAAAAAGAACGTGCCCGCGGCCAAAAACGCGTTGGAAAAAAAATTGAACCACGCAACAAACGCAAGCAACAGCCCGAAAACAAGAACCGCATAATAGTTCGAAACGAACAATCCCCAGCAACGATCCAAAACGCCCATGAAAATCCCCTGACTCTCCCTAGTAGAGGACACCCGCTAATAGGCCTTTAAACCTTTGTTTGGACGCGCGCGGAAAATTTGCCCGATCCGGCGGCCCAAACGGCACTAGCGGAGGAGATAGGCTTCCGTGTCCGAGAGATACGCAAAGTTGTGCGTCCACACGGCGACCTCGTCGATCTGGCCGTTGAACCAGTTCGTGTTGGGGGCAGCGTCCGCATACGAGGTCCGGCCCCCACCGAGCGTGGCGGTCGCCGTCGCGTTGCCAAAATTGGATCCGCACAGGGGATTGGAAACCACTGTGCGCTGACCGTCGACAAAAATCTTGAGTTTGTTCGAGGTATCCGATGGCGATCGGACCGCGATGATGTGGTGCCACTGGCCGTCGGCCACGTTGGGCACTCCGGTGACCACGCAAGTGCTCGTCCCGTTGCTTATCAAAAACGTGGCCTTGCCAAGTTGACCGGGGTAATTGGTGCCCAGCCAGACGCGATTATAATTGGACGCGCTGCCCGGACCGCCGAAGCGCTCGAAGACGGTTCCCTGGTTGGTTGCGTCGCTCGTCTTGATCCACGCGCGGATGGCAAAATTGGTCTTGTTCGGGTTGGCGTCGTTGAACATGAGGAAATCGGAATTGTCCGTGAGGTTCACAAAGCTTCCTGCCGAGGGAAAGTTGAACGCGTTGCCCGTGCAACCCGGGACCAGCGTGGCGCCCCCGTTGAGCGTTCCGGGAATGGGATTGGACGCAATGGCATTGGCAAGCGGCGTGGAATTCCCACGATGGATCATTTGCGCGCCGCGCACGGTCCACTCGGTCGCCAGCGGCCAGCATGCGTTGCCGGTGCCGTCGCCGTTGGCGTAGTCGCCCCCGCCCGCCGTGTACAAGCCGCGCAATTCGGCGACCGAGAGCGCGCGCTTGTAGACCTTGACCTCGTCGATGAGGCCGGGAAAGTGAGAGTACGGATCCGGGCCAAAACAGAATTTTCCAAGACAGAACACGCCAAACGTGTTTTGCAACGCGGGCAGGCTCCAAAAGTCAAGGTTTGCCATGCTCGGATTCGGGTTCACATAAACGGAATAGCCTGCGGGGGAGGTCTGGCGCACGAGCGCGATCATGTTCCAGCGCCCGTTGTTGAGCACGAACGGTTCCTGACCGCTTGGATGGCCGATCCACTGGTAATCGTTGTCGCCATTAATGCCAAAGCGTAGAACCCCGCTGTCGGTGTACGTGAACGCGTGCAAACATTTCGAATTAACGTTGTAGGTTTCGCATAACGAAAAGAAGTCTCCGCCGCGGTGAACGGTCGTCGAGGGGTTCACCCACATGACGATCGTGAACGGGCTGTTGGAAAGATCGATGAAATCTGTTTCCAGCGCGCGGCCTTCCGCCACGCTTTCCAAGGAAATTCCCTTGCCGATGCGGCCGGGAACCTGCACCGTGTCGCTGCGTTTGGCAAGCGTGAACGCATTGCCCGACGAATCCGCATAAGTGGTCGGCGTGCCCGATTCCTCGAAACTCCACGACGCGACCGGGTCGAGGCCGTAATTGGGAACGGGCGGAGCAAGATACGCGCGCAACTGGTTGACACCGTTTTGGGTCAGCGTGCCCTTGAAGATCCACACGTCCTTGATCTTGCCATTGAAATAGTTTTGCGGGCCGCCCGTCCCATTGTTGCACCACGCGCCAATGCACAAATTGGGCGCCGCGGTCCCCACGTTGAGCGGGCGAATGTTCGCATACGTCTGCCGAAGCGCCCCGTCGATATACAGGCGCCACGTAAGCGTGCCCACATTATACGTCCACACGACATGCTGCCACTTGCCGGGCGTGATCACATTGTTAACCGGCGGGATTTCGCCCGGACCGCTGGGGCTCTGGTAATCCGTCTGGCCCTCGATGGCATACGTGACCCCGCCCCAATGCTGATAGCGCACAAAATGGCACTGGCCGATGCCCGTGCCATTGCAAAGGGACAACAACGGTCGCGCGCCATTGCCCTGACCCACGTTTACCCACATCGAAACCGAATAATCCGAGTTGTTGATATTGATCGCCGAACTGCCCGCCAAATACTGGTTCGCGCCCGAAAACCCCTCGAAATACACGCTTTTCTGAGCGTTGAAAGGCATTTCGCGCAAAGGCGCACCCGAACCCGTGATGTTCAAACGCGGCCCGGTTTGAGGCTCATAATCATTGAGATACTGGCTACCCGACTTGGCGTCGAACGTCCAATGACCCACCAATTGGCCCCCACCCTCGGGAATCACGTACAACGGGACATTACAGGAAACCAAGGGTTCCGTAATCGCCGTGCCGTCCTTGGCCGAAAAGGAAACCGTCTTGTTTCCAAGCGACGAATAGGCGGAACACGCCACGCTCTGGCATGCGGACGGCCCGCTCGAGCAAACGGGCAAGGCGGGCGCCGCGGTTCCTCCGCCGCACGAAAACGACTGCGGGTTCGGAAGATTCCAAAAGCCGGTGAAAGGAAAAGACACGTTCGTTGTCCCGCTCGCGGTCGCGGACCATTCGACAAACGGGGACGGCAACGACAGTGAGCACGCTTTGGCGTTGACGTCGGCAGGCGTGCAAACCACATTCGTGCCGCTTTGCGATTTTCGCAAAGTGGTCAAGACCGAATACGCAACGTTATTGGCCGCCGTATAGGGTGCGCACGTGCGAACGCACGGCGTATTGGGCGTCATCGCGCCCCACGAGCAGCTCCCCGTCGGACTCGCGCCCGAGCCCGCACCGCAATTAAAAGACAATAACAACGGCGGATCATTGTTTTGGAAATTCTGGGGCGTGATGGTCACCTGCGTCGAAGCGCCCGCACCCGCGGCCAGCGAAACCGGATCCACGCTCACCGTGCACGTTGCCGCAGCGGGAGGCTGGCACTGCGCGTCGCCGGGTGCGATGATCTGGCACGTGTCGCCGCCCGTGCACGCCTGCGTATCCGTGAAAAAATGGCATGCATTGTTCGTGACCCACGACGTGCACGTCTGGATCGTATTGCCGTTGCATTGTTCAGTACCCACCGTGCAGCCGGTGTTCACGCAATAATCCTGAGTGCACTCCACATAGTCCGCCGGCGGATAATCCGCATATCCGTAGCGCGATTGAGGTCCGCCAAGCGCACTCGTGGGAGCGGGACACGAAGCGTTGCAATTGTAGTTCGTCGAAAAGTCGCAGTCGACCACGGGATTTAGCGTCGGGCTCGTGGTCCACGTGGAATCGCAGGTCATATACTGTGGAATCACATCCGCCGGAGCCAGCCCGGGAGTAAATTCGAACAGCCACGTATCGGGAACCCCAAGTTCGACAACTTGCGCGCCCACGATACGGCACGCCTTGTTGTTTTGCGTCTGCGGCACGCACGTTCCCGCTCCCACACACGCCTGATTGGCCGCGCAATTCGCGGGCAGCCAGTTGCGGCAAGAATCAGTGTCCATCAAGCAACTGTTTTTACCCAAGCCCCCGGGCGTCGTGCATTGGGACTGACCGTTGGTGCACGGTTCGACACAAAAGGACGCGCCCGAGCCCGCGGCGCAATTGGCGGGATTGGGCAAGCCTCCCGAAAACAACAGTGCGGCCGAAACGGTTTTTGGTCCGCGCGTCGAATACGGTCCGCAGTTGAACGAGCAGCCCGCGCCCGTGCATGCTCCGTTTGGGTTGTTTGCGGATCCGGTTCCGCACGACGAGAGCGCGTCGAACGATTGCGAGGTCCCGCTTGAAATCGTCACGTTCACGGTCTTCGACTGGCCAATCAGGATCGCGGCCCCGTCGGTTGAAAACGAACATGCATTTGCAGACGGTGCGGGATCGCACGTGCCCGCCGTGCAGCCAAACGAACAGACGTTGGTCGACAATATTTCAAGGCACGTGTCGCCGTCGTTGGCCTCGCCGCAAACCACGGCATTGTTGCCCATGCAAATATTTCCCGATGGACTGCAGTCGTTCGAGCACGCGGGCGGCGCGGCACTGCAGTCGGCGCGCGCACTCGGATTGATCGTGCAATTTAGGCCCGCGAGGTTTCCAGATTGAAAACAGCACGCGGTGTCGGAGTTCGTGCCCGGGCAGTTGCTTTCCCACGCGATGCCGTTCACGGTTTGGCCCTCGCAACCGGTTTGGTTTTGGTTGGCGCGACAAATCGTGTTGGCCGTTGAAAGCGTGGTCGTCGCATTGCAGGACGAGCCAAGCGTCGTAAGAAGCAGGATCACAATGGATGCCAGCGAGACCGCCGCACCCAAAATCAAGAGGTATTCCAGACTCCCTTGCCCCCGACGCCGCATGATACCGCCAACCACCAAAACGGGTAAAAAAGGAAAGCGAAGGTCCCGCATGGTCAAGAACAAAAAAAAGAGCGAAAAAGACCGCGCTCGCAAAAAAAAAACCGTTTCAGTGCGCGACGGCGTACCGCGCAATATCCGACAAATCCTTTTGAACAACCACCGCGCCCTTGAAATAAAAAGAACGCGCCTCGGTGATGCGAACGCGCGCAAGATCGCCAAGCGAACCCGAAAAGCCCTCCAGAATCACCGGCCGGTACGCGCTCGTGCGACCGACAAAGTCGCCGTGCGGATTCTTCTCGCTGACAAGCACCAGGTGTTCGGTGCCCACAAACGGATCGTTGAGCGACTGGCCGAGCTTTCGAAGACGCGAAACAAACGCGCGACTGCGCGCTTTTTTCTCGCGGCCATGCCACTGGTTTTCCATGGCGGCCGCCGCGGTGCCGGGCCGCGCGCCAAAACGCGCCAGATTGACGACGACGGGACGGGTTTTCTCGATCAGCGACCACGACTGTTCGAAATCCTCGTTTGATTCTCCGGGAAATCCGACGATCACGTCGGTCGCAAGCGAAAAGTCGCCTAAGCGATCGCGCAAACGATCCACCAGATCCAAAAAATACGCGCGAGAATACGCGCGCTTCATGTCCCGAAGAACGCGGTCGCTGCCCGACTGCACGGGCAAATGAACAAAACGATAGAGCCGCGGGTCCTCAAACAAGCGCACAAACCGGTCGAAAAAACGCGACACATACTGGGGCGACATCATGCCCAAACGAATCCGATACTCGCCTTGAACCGCCAAAAGCGCTTCCACCAGATCGCACACGTTTTGCCCGCGATCCATGCCATAACACCCCAAATCCTGGCTCGTGATCCAGACTTCGGGCACGCGCGCACCGGCCGCGGAATCCGCTTGATCAATCAAAACCGATTCGCCGGACAACGAGCGGGCAACACGGTCAAGACCTTTCGCGGACCCAAAAACCGGTTCCGCGCGTTGGCCCGAAAGAGCCTGCACGTCCGCGCGAAAACGCGCAACCAGCGCGTCAACCGGATGGCTATAGAGTTTGCCGCGCGCCAGACGCGTCGCGCAAAACGAGCACGCGGACAAACACCCCCGCGAAACCGGCAAAATCGACACGGGGCCCTTTGATCGCACGGACGGAATCGCCGGCGAAAAGTTTTCGCTCTCAAGCCCCAAACTTCGCGCGAGCGCATCCAGTCCCACGCCCGCGATTTCCACGCGCGAACCCAAACCCGACAACGCGCTCGCGTTCGCGCCCGGCAGACAGCCCGAAACCAGCACGCGCGCACCCGTCGCCTCCGCAATCGCATCCAGTTTTCCGATGCGGTTCTTCATCCGGTTCTCGGTGATGTCCTTGACCGCGCACGAGTGCACGATCAGCACGTCCGCCGACTCGGGCGCGTCCACGAGCTCGGCTTTTTGCGATTGCACGAACCCGCGGATCTGCTCGGCCTCCGCAAGATTCATCGAACAACCGTACCCTTCGACAAAAACCCTCATGCGATTCCCCGACAAAAAAAAGGAAAGAAACGATTTTATGCGCGCGTTCAGGCGAAGCGTTCACCGGCCACGGCGGCGGACAAGCGCGCAAGCCACCCCATGAAAAATCCGAGGAGCATCAGCGAGAACGCGGAATCGCGAAAGTGATTGAAATAATTGACGGGCAAATACCGCACGCTCACCGACGAACCGTTGGCACGCGTTTCGGTTGCGGGCTGCTGGTTGACTTGGGCAAAAAACTTGTCGCACTCGGAGTTCGTGTTAAAACACCACGACAGTTTGACGACGCCCTGATCGCTCGAATTGAGCGCGGCGGCCTCGCCGAAATAAAACGACAGATTGATCCAGAACGCCGCAAGGCCAAAAAGGAGGACGCCTGCGATCAGCCACCACTCAAAGCCCGCGCGGGTTTCAAAAAACGCGTTGATCCAGTCCACGGCAAAAAACGCCATGGCGAACGCAAGCAACGGGACAATAAAAAACATGGGGCTGTCAAGCCAGTTGCCCAAAGGCAAAAACCAGTTGAAGACCGGAAGCTTCTCGACCGCGGTCTGCACGCGCTCGCGCATGCCCGGTGTCGTCAAAAACAACAAGCCCAAAAAGACCGCAAAAACAAACAGGACAACCCCCGTGGACAACAGCGCGTGCGGCGATGCCGAAGCGGTTGCGCGCACGGATTCGCTTGAACCTGATTTTCGTGCCTTGGCCAATTTCATTCACCTTATTTTTTGGGCTGGATCACAACGGCCGTGCCGTACGCCAGAATCTCGACCGTGCCCGGCATGACCGGACTCGAATTCAAGCGGACATCGACGACCGCGTTCGCATTCATGCGCTTGGCATTCTGGTTCAGGCGCTTGAACACCTGATGACGCGCCTCGTTGACCAGTTGCCAGTACTCCAAAACCTCGCCGCCGGCCAGAACCCCGCCCATCGCGCGAATGTCCTCCAAAAGATTCTTCGCGCGCACGGTGCTCGCCCACACCAGTCCCTTCGACTCCACAATCTCAAAACCGGGAATCTGCGAACTCGTAACGACCAGCAGTTTGTGCGCATCCGCCTCAACGCCGTCCGGATCCTTGCGGGGCATACGCAAGCAAACGCACCCCCAAAACCTTAAATATCAACGCCTGCGCCGCACGAATCGCGTGGCCCGCGCCAAAAAAAGCAACCGCGAAAAAAAACCGGCGCGATCTTCCACTCGGACAATCGGTTAAAATGGTTTTGGCAAGGCAACATACGTCATGAGCGACGACCTGCTTTTGCCCTGGATCGAGAAATACCGACCGAAAAAACTCGGGGACGTCATGGGGCACCCGAACCTGATTGCGCGACTCCAATCCTACGTCAAAACAGGCAACGTTCCCCACCTTATGTTTTCGGGCCCCGCGGGCGTCGGCAAAACCAGCGCGGCCGTCGCCATGGCCCGCGAACTCTACGGCCCCGAATTCGAACGCAATTTTCTTGAACTCAACGCGTCCGACGAGCGCGGCATCGACGTGGTCCGCAACACGATCAAAGACTTCGCGCGCACCCTTGCCTTCGACAAACGCTTCAAGATCATCTTTCTCGACGAATCCGACGCGCTCACCCAAGACGCCCAACAGGCGCTTCGCCGCACCATGGAAAAATACACGAAAACCTGCCGCTTCATCCTCTCCTGCAACTATTCCAGCCGCATCATCGAACCCATCCAATCCCGATGCGTGGTCTTTCGCTTCAAACCCCTTGCACGCGCCGACATCGAAAAACAAGTGCGCCACATCGCGCAACTTGAAAAACTAACGATCGACGAAAACGCCGTGAAGGCCATCGAATACCTCGCCGAAGGCGATTTGCGAAAAACCATCAACGTGCTCCAAGCCTGCGCCGCGCTTGAGACCCACGTCAAGGAAGAGCACGTGTTCACGGTCGCAAGCCGCGCGCGACCCGAACAAATCAAAGACATGATTCACCTCGCCCTCGCGGGCAAGTTCATTTCCGCGCGCGACAAACTCGACGAACTCCTCTACGATTACGGCATGGCGGGCGAAGACGTCATCGGTCAGCTCTACCGCGAACTCATGAGCATGAACGAAACCGAACTCCCAAGCGAAACCAAAATCAAACTCGCCGACATCATCGCCGAATACGATTTCCGCATGACCGAAGGCGCAAGCGAACGCATCCAACTCGAAGCCCTCTTGGCACAGTTTGCTCTTTTTGGAAATAAAAACAAATGAAAACGAGTTGATTTTTCCCCGACTTTTTGGCCCGCCCAAAAAAACCGAATGAATCGAACAAAGAAAAAAAAGACGGGGACTTAAGGGACAACAAGCAAAATCGACTCGAAGCCCTGTTGGCAATCGCGGGGTTCGAAAAAGAACACCCGCCATAAGATCGCGGACAAAACCGCCACCGACCGACTTTTATTCTACATTGAACGCAATACGTTGCATGCCCCGGCGTTCTTCGAAAGGAAAAGGCGGTTCGCCCAAACGGCCGCAAAACTCGGGTCGCGTTCCGTTCACCCGCGGATTTGGAGAATCGCTGCGCGCGCAAGGCGTGAACGCCAAAAACATGCGTTTTTCCGATCAAAAACCGCGTGCCGTGGAACACCAGACGCACGCCGGAAAAAAATCCAAGAGCCACGCAGGCCGGATCACCCGACCCAAGGGCGAATGGGCCGGAAAAGGACGCATGGGCGAACGCTTTGCGGCCAAGATCCTCACCCCCGAAAACTACAAGTACGAAAAAGCCGTCTGGCGCGCACAACGCTTCAACACCCCGATGCCCCCCGCGCCCCAAGGCGAAACCTACATCCGCACGGCACCCGCCAACCCCGGCATCGATTTTATTTCGCGCGACGGAAGTGTGCGCATCGAAGTCAAGGGAACCAACAAAACCGGAAAACGACACGAAGACGGAACGTTTCCTTTCATCGCCACCCACCAAGGCGCGCTAAAAAACTATGGCGCCAACCAGTTCTGGTTCGTGACCCCGAAACAACTCTTCATCGCCGACGGCGACAAACTGCGCGAATACGTACAACGCAACTACAACGTTTTGCCCAAGCGTCAGGCGCACCATTCGGACACGGTGTTCGTCAAACTCACGATCAAAAAACTCATCCGCGCGGGCGTGTTCGCAACCCCCATGGGAAACGTGCAGGGATGGATGATTCACCGCGGCAAAGGAGAGGTCAAAGGCGGCCTTGCAAACAAAATGCCCACAATAAAAAAACCCGTGCCCCTGACGCGTGCCCAGATAGAACGCGAACACGAATTCGAGGAACACCCTTATTACGAAGGCCGCGGCAAACGACAGGCCAGCCGAAAGCGCGGCAGCGGATTCAACAAACGCCGGCGCTGACACCCGCCCGCGCCGGAACTAAAATCGCCGGTCCGACCGCTTGGCCGGCCGCGCCAAAAACCCGATTTTGAAGAGCTCTTTGGACACACGTTCCACTACGAAAGCATGTCCAAGGCGCGGGTCAAGCCACGAAAACGACGCGAACGATTTTGAGTCATCGCGTTTAACGAAACTCGCTCAACCGCTTTTGATTCGTGAAAAAAGGGATGAGCTGGCTCTCTTTTTTGTATTCGGCAAACGGGGCCGACAGCCGCGCGGAAACGTACGAGAGCGCCAGGGACAAATCCGAAAACGCAATCGGTTTTACCGAAAGCGCCTTGCGCACGGTTTCGCGGATGACCCACACGCCCAAGGGAACCGCGTACCCTTGCCCGATCTCGCGAAAAATCAGGGCCGCGGCCTGCCGCTTTTCCCGGACCAGATATTCGGCGACCGCAAGACGAGCCGCATAATACGCGCCCGTGATTTTGTCGGCGTACGTGGTCCGTCCGTCGTAAAACTCGTGGTCGGAAATCACTTGAAACGCGTCCGCTTTTTGCGCGCGCGGGTCCTCCAAGGTCCACGCGCTTCCGGGAAGCCAGCACTCGAGCATTTCGAAGCTCCATGCGCGCGGAACAAGAAGGACAAAAAAACGGTTGTCGAGATAACCGGCCTGAAACAGGCGAACCTCGCCGAGTTCGGGCTGGTCCTTGACGGTATCGTCAATCAGAAATTCGCTCACGTTCGAATCGATCGCGGTGATGCTCCAGCGCGTGGGCACGAGCTTGCGGTTCTTTCCGACGCCCAGCGTGCCCGCCGAAAGAAGCTTGCTCAGATAGTGGACCGAAAAATCCTTGTCGTAGAGCTCTTCGATCGCGACCGCGCTTTTGGCGTCCGTGTCCGCAACCAAGGCCTCGACCTTCGCGGGCACCGACGGGTTTTCCAAAAGCGACAGCTTGGCGAGCGGCGCGCTCGGACCCGTGGGCGCGACGCCCTCGTGAAACGCAAGCGAAACCGACGGCTTGTGCTTGAGCGAAAAATCCGCGTCCACGGGTTCGCGGCTCATCGAGATTTCCTGTATCGTCGAAAGCGTGCGCGACGGGTTCTTGGCATCACCGACGCGCATCGGGGTCTTTGCCGAAATGAGCGCGCTGCGAAATTGCACGATGTCCGAACTCGGCAAACCAAACCATGTTTCGGGATCGTCCATCGACCGGCTTTCCTTTGAGCGGACGGGCGGCGCCATCGGAGCGATCGACACCTTGGGATACCCCGTCCAGCTCACAAAAACACCGGGCGGCGAACTGCCCTCGAAACGATTTGATTGAATGGACGCCACCGCGGACTGTTTTTGCGAAAACTTTTCAAGAATCGGGCACGCGGGCAGCTTGCACCACAACCGGCCCTTGCACGAAATGCAAAGCGACGCAGGAATCATGAAAAAGAAAGCAGGACGCAACAATTAATAGGTTCCTTTGCGGCAAACTAGAACATGCCAAAAAACAAGAGCAAAAAAACCGCCCCACTTTTTCTGCCCGCCGGAATTGTTGCTGACCGAAGATTCCGCCCGCCCAATCCGAGGCGCCGAAACCGCTGGCCCGACCAACCCCTCGTTGTCCCCATGGCCACAACGCCCGCGTTCGATCCCAAAAACGTGCAAGGAATCATCAAAAACGGAAATTTGCACCAGTCGCTCTGGCCGCTCGTACGCTGGCGCCAAACCGATCAGGCGTTTGTTGTGGCCCACGGGCGAAACACCTATCTGGCGGTGACCGCCAAAAAAAAGCCGCAGGGCAGGAATCGCACGCAATACTTCAAAATCCGCGCCCCCGAACTCCGACACCAAGTCCAAACCCTGATCAGGCCACCCACCCGCACCCCCGAACGAAAAAACCCTCGACACGTGCCCGGTTCAGACGCCTGGCCAAAAGGACCGGACGTGCGAAGAGGCCCATCCGACTGAATTTAATATATCAACTTCGTTGGTGTGCCAATACGCATGCCCGACGCGGACCCCTTTTCGGAAATGATTGACAAGGCCAAAAAGGCCAAAAAGCTCGACGAGACCACGCTCGCGGCCACTGAAATCCGCTTGGCGGGCGCCAAGCTTGAGCAAATGAAAGTGGGCGAAGAAACCAAAAAAGAGGCACACGCCCCCGAAACCAGCGCAATCCTTCTTCAGACCAAAAAACTTTTGTCGGAACTGCAAGAGCCCACCAACCCCGACGCCAAAACCGTGGTCGACCAATACGGAAACGTGACCGTCTACAAGGTTCCCGGCGACCCCCTGCTGTTGTACAGCGTACCCGTGCCCCGCGCAACCGAAGCCGACCTCGTAATCATCAAGACCATCAAAGAAGCCGCCACGCGCCTGATCTCGGTTTCCCCCTTTCAAATCCGAGACCTCGAACAACGCCGCACGGTCTACCAGCAAAAAATTCTCGACATCATGAAAGGCTCGCCCGAACTCCGGATTCCCGCCCACCGGCACACGTTTTATGCGCAAGCGGTCGTGCGCGAAATGGTGGGCTACGGACTCATCGACAGCCTCGTCGACGACGACCAACTCGAGGAAATCATGATCAACGGACCCCAAACCCCCGTCTACGTGTTCCACCGCAAATACGAAATGATGAAAACCAACGTCGAGTTCGTCAACGACCAAGAAGTGCAAGACCTCATCAACCGCATCGCACGCGAAGTCGGACGCCGCGTCGACATCAGCTCCCCCCTCCTCGACGCGCGCCTTCCCGACGGAAGCCGCATCAACGCGACGATCCCGCCCGCCACGGTCGACGGCAGTTCGCTGACCGTGCGAAAATTCCGCGCGGACCCCTACTCGGTCGTCGACCTCATCCAAAGCGGGACGATCTCGAGTGAACTCGCCGCGTTTCTTTGGATGAGCGTCCAAGGCCAGCGCAGCAAGCCCGCCAACATCCTCATCGCGGGCGGCACCGGGGGCGGAAAAACCACGCTCCTCAACGTGCTCGCGTCCATGGTGCCCGCGCAAGAGCGCATCATCACCATCGAAGACACGCACGAACTCAATTTGCCGCTGGAACACTGGATCAAACTCGAAGCACGCCCGCCCGGACTCGAAGGCCGCGGCGAACTCACCCTCGACATCTTGACCAAAAACGCGCTACGCATGCGCCCCGACCGCATCATCGTCGGCGAAGTCCGCCACGACGAAGCCTTCACGCTCTTCACCGCCATGAACACGGGCCACGCGGGCTCCATGGGCACCGTGCACGCAAACTCCGCGCAAGAAACCCTCGTTCGAGTGACCAGCCCGCCCATGAACGTGCCCGCCGTCATGCTCGCAGGACTCGACCTGCTGGTCCTCATCCACCGCCTGCACGACCCCCAAAAAGGAACCATTCGCCGCGTCAGCCAAGTCGCCGAACTCGCGGGCACGCTCGAAGGCCGCCCCGTCGTTCAAACCCTGTTCGAGCGCGACCCCGTCGACGACACGATCGTCCGCACCGCCATCCCAAGCCAATACCTGAAAAAACTCGAGGACTTCACGGGCATGCACCCCAAAGACATTGAAACCGAACTCGAAAAACGCAAAAACCTTCTTGACGGACTCGTGCACCAAAACATGCGCGGCCAAAAAACCGTGACCCAGACCATGACCGCGTATCTTCTCAAACAAACCGAGGCGCGCCGTCCATGACCGACGAAAAAAAAGACTCGAGCTTCGACGTCGAAAAAGTCGACGCGATCGTCGCCCGCATGAAAAAAAAATACGAGCGCGAAGGCATTGCAACCGACAACGAATCGCCTTCCGAAGCCCTCAAAAAACTCCAAGGCACGATCACGGGAACCACGGTCGTCCGCCTGCAGGTCCAGCCCATTGAAGACCTCGCCGACGAAACCAATCCGTTCACCCGCCTGCTCGGCCAAATATACCTCAGGTTCAAAAAACCGCTGTCAAAAATCATGCGGGTACTCGAAAAAACCAAGACCATGCAGGAACTCCAATACTGGCTCTACAGCGCCAACTTGCGCTACTCGGCCCAGCAATGGATCGCCATGAGCATCAGCCTCGGCGCCTTTGTCTTTGTCATCGGCCTGTGCCTCACCATTCTCTTGGGCGTCGTGCTCGCCCAAAACCCCTACCTGTTTGCCGCTTTCTTGTTGTCGCTTCCCATCGGACTTGCCTTGCTTTCCTTTGGCGCCATGCTCGTCTATCCCCGATACAAAGCGGTCCAGCGCGGCATCGCGGTATCCACCGAACTCCCCTTCGCCCTCCGACACATGGCCACCGAAATCCGCGCGGGCATCGGACTCTACCGCACGATCCAAACCATCGCCGCCGCCAACTACGGCGAACTCTCCGAAGAATTCGGCCGCGTGATCAACGAAGTCGAAGAAGGCGTCGACACCAAGGACGCGCTCCACAACCTCTCCGTGCGCACCCAATCCATCGCACTCCGAAACGCGCTCCGGCACATCATCCGCGCGCTCAAGACCGGCGGCAACCTCTCCGAAATCATTTCCGACATCGCCGAAGACGTCGCCTTCAGCCTCCGCGAAAGCGTGCGCGACTACGCGGCCAAAATGAACTTTTTCGGCGTCATCTTCATCTTCGCCGCCATCGTGGCCCCCGTCATGATCACCGTCCTTGGCGCGATCCGCAACTCGCCCATTGCCGCGTTCTCCGACACGTTCAACGTGATCCCCCTCACGATCCCGACCATGATCTTTTTCTTTGTCATCGCATTGCCGGCGACGCTTCTGATCTTCATCGCCTACACGCGCGCCGTGCAACCGAGAGTGTAAAAACATGACTCAAACCACCTCCGCCGAAGCCATTCTTGAAAAAATGCGCAAGGAATACCAGTACTATTTGTACATGGCCGGCATGAAAGCCAAGGCCGAAAACTATATTCCGCTTGGCGCGCTTGCCGGAATCCTCGCGGGCACGCTCTCGTACCTCGCGATCACGACGCTCGCCCTCCCCGTCTCGCCCATCCTCGCGCTCGTCATCGCGTTCATGGTTTCCGACCTCATCCTCGGCTACCCGTACCTCAAGACCCAGCAAAAAATCGAGCAAATCGAAGCCGCGTTTCCCGAAGCGCTCAAACAAATGGCGGACACCCTAAAGACGGGCGGCACCTACGAATTCGCGCTCCGCGAAGTCGCGACCGCCGAATACGGCGCGCTCACCGACGAAATGAACCTCGCCCTGCGGCGCCTCAACGAAGGCGAAAACCTCGAAAACGCGCTGGCCGCCATGAGCGAAAACATTCACAGCAAAAACGTCCAGCGCGTGATCACGATCATCATCGACTCCGTCAAAGCCGGCGCGGGCCTTGCCGACATCCTCGACGAAATCAGCGAAGACGTCCGACAAATGAACCGCGTGAACCGCGAGCGCAAAAGCCAAACGCTCATGCAAGTCCTCTTCCTCTTTTTCGCCGGCGCCGTCATCGCCCCCGTCATCCTCGGCGTGATCACAAGCGTCGTCGAACTACTGATCAACGCGGGCCAATCGTTCAACCTTTCGCCCGACCAGCTGGCCGCCGCATTCTCGGCCCGCGACACCATCTTCAACCTCCTCCAATTCTACTTGTTCGTCGAAATTCTCGCGACCTCGATCCTCGTAGCTCTCATGCGCGACGGCAAAATCGCCAAAGGCATACTCTACGGGCCCGTGTTCCTCTTCATCGGATTCGTATCCTACTACTTGGGCCTCGTGCTTGCGCGCAGCATCATGGGACTCGGCTAAAAACCATGCAAAACGATTCCGCGGCCAAACAAAGTTTGGTTCCCGCCCTAGCGCCCAATCACCGGCGACCGCAACACCGGACGCTGGGACCGCCAAAAAACCGGTTTTTGAAAAAAACCGTTTAGCGGCTAAAGCATATTCGAAAAACGCCTGCGCAACCCTTAAATAGGCCCTTTGCGCAACTAGGTCCCAGTTGGTTGGTGAACCCCATGAATGAAAAAGCGCAGGTCAGCGTCGAATTCCTAGTGATTCTTGCCGGCGCCATTCTAGTGGCCACGGTCGCGGGACTTGCCCTCAAAAGCATCCAAACCGGACAAATCAGCAACCTCACCCAAGTCTCCAACCAAAACCCGTAAACGATTCCAACCCAAGGAGGAAGAAAACATGAAATTTAACAAAAAGGGACAGGGCGCGCTTGAATACCTGCTCATCATCGGCGGCGCCCTTGTCATCGCCGCCGTCGTCGTGACGGTCCTGAGTTCCGGCGGAAGCGCGGGCTCCAGCGTCGCCAAAATCAACAGCCAAAAAGGAATCTGCGCGACCGCGACCACCCAAACGTCGTGCGACAGCACAGCGGGCGGCGGCGGAGTCGTACAGGGATACGGATGCGACTGGACGGCCGGAAACAGCCCCGCCTGCGCACCCCCAACCACCTGTGCCAGCATTCCAACCCAAGCCCAGTGCAACTACGCACCCGGATGCTCTTGGGCGGCTCCGAACTGCACCGGAACCCTCGGCTAGGTTGATATGAAAGACAATCGCGCACAAGTGTCGGTCGAGTACTTGCTGATGGCCACGTTCGCCATTATTCTGGCGGTGGCCGCGGCACTCGCGATCGACACCTTGCGCGGGGTCGCGGACCGCGCGCAAGCGCAGGCCCTCCAATTCCGCGAAAACACGATCCAACAAGCATTAAGATAGGCGGGTTCAAATGCCCGTCTTCTTCCTCCTTTCATTTGCTCTTTCTTTTTTGGTTCTACTCATCGCCAGTTTCACGGACTTGAAAGAACGCATTGTTCCAAACACCCTGACCTACGGCGCCATGGGCCTCGGACTCCTCCTTGGAATCGGATACAGTCTCCAATCAAGCGACTGGAACTATTTGATCGCCGTATTCCAAAGCATGGGCCTTGCCATCGTGCTTGCGATGACGCTTCACCAACTCGGCGTGTGGGCCGGCGGCGACGTCAAACTCCTCGTCGGCCTCGCCGCGCTCTCGCCCTTCAACCCCGCGCTTCTAAACGAACTCAACCTTTTGAGCGAGCCGCTGTTCATGCGATTCGACTGGCCCGTTTTCTCGCTCTCGCTTCTTTTGTTCTCCGTGTTCGCCATGCTCCCCTACGGAATCCTTTTGAGCATGCACGCGCTTGCAAAAAAAAAGGAACTTCACACACAAACCCTCGAACGCATCACGCGAACCCTTGAAAACGCGCTCTTTGCCGGACTCCTTACCGCCGGCAGCCTGCCCGTCCTCAACCATTTCAAGTGGCCCATCGAACTCACGCTCGTGATCCTCATCGCATGGGGATTTTTGCCCAAACTCGAACACAAGGCCGCGATTGGAATCCTCGCCGCGCTCGCCGGACTCGCGCTTGCAAGAACAACAATCCTCGGCGACGCCCTCGCCGCGTTTCTGGTGTTCGGCATCGTCGGCCTCGGCTGGTTCTTTTTAGAAATGTCCCCAAAACTCCTTCGCGAAACCAAAAAAACAATGGATCTTTCCGAAGGCGACATTCCGGCGCTCACATGGATTGAGCACGACGCGCACATCTCGAACTGGTCACCGCCCTCGATCAAAGAACTCATTCACACCGTGCAAACCAAAGACCTCAAAACCGCGATCGATTCCACGCGCCCAAAAGGCCGCATTGTCTGCGACGCCCGCATGGCCCGCGGACTCGAAGAAAACGAACTCGCGGAAATCAAAAAACTCCACGCGACCAAAAACTTTCCAGACGAAATCGAAGTCAAAAAAACAACCGCGTTCGTTCCCGCCATGCTCATCGGATTTGTTCTGCTGAACATCGCAGGCGACGCATGGATCCGGCTCCTGCTTGGACTCTAGGAACAATTTTATAGCCAAAGCGCGATGGATTGGCATGCAACGCCCATCTCGCGGACAAGGCGCGCTCGAATACCTGCTTATCGTCGGCGGAGCGCTCGTCCTTGGAGCCATCGTGGTCGTACTATTAAGCCAAAGTTCAAGCGCCGGACAATCCGCGGTCAGCATTCCTCTTGCAAAAACCATGTGCCAAAGCAAGACCAATAAAACCAGTTGCGAAACCACGACCATTCCGGGATTGTTCACGGGCTTTGATGCCCAGATTCCGACCTGCGCCTCGGTGTGCTGCTTTAATCCGACGGGTTTACAAGGACTCAATTGTCAACTGAATTCGACGGCCGGAACTTCACCCATCGGCACGCCGGTCAGTACGCTAAGTGCCGCACTATCGGCCGCGGGCTGCAGCGGAACCGACCCGCTTGTTTGCACGGGAACCCTAACCCTGCCCACAAGCGGCGTGTTTCTTCTGGATCGAGAAATCCAAAACACATCGAGCACCGCCCGCCCCGTTATCAGCATCACGAACTCGGACACCATACTGGACTGCGGAACCCCGTCAAAAGCCATCAAATCAAACAGCGCAATCAATCTGACCGGGATTCAAATAAACAATCCGTCCGCCGGAATATCCAACGTGATTATCCGAAATTGTGTTCTGGACGGAATGAACGGAAACGGTTTCGAAACGGGAATCCTAGCATTCGGCTCGGGCGTGTCCCCCAACCACGCTGAAAACATCCAATTCCTAAACAACACCCTGACCAGCGTTCGCGATCCCAGCACCGGAATCAGCGTCTCGGTAAGCGGCAATGTCGCCATTTCGAACAACACGATCAACGCGATTTCAACCGGAATCGGATTTTTGACCAGTTGGAGCCAAACGCCAAACCAAACCGTGAGCATCCGCCGAAACACCATTAACCTCGGAAACGCCTCTTCGGGAAGCAGCACGGGAATGAACCTGGGCTCCTCAGGAGTAACCGCCAACGGAATGGGCTTCCAACTCGAGGACAACACCGTGAATGTTTTGCAACCATTCCCAACCAATACAACCAACAGCGGAATCCTCGTCCAGCCCACAGCCGCCGGCGTCTGGGGACAAGCCTCGTACATCCGAAACAACACAATCACATTTACCGGCTCCACCCAAGGATCGTCGAACGACACCGGAATCCGAGTGGGAAACGGAAACAACATGACCGTGGAAAACAACACGATTACGCTGAGCGCATACAATCCAACGGCATCCGATCGGGGCATTTGGGTATTCAACAACGCGGGAACAAACGCGGCCCCCATGATCCATTCGAATACCATCATCATGCCCCCCGCAAGCGGATCCCCCACCACCACCCACTACGGAATCCACGCGGCCATCGGAAACGGATACACCATAAACAACAATCAAATCCAATGGACCGGCCAAAACACGACCTACGATTTCGACATCGTGGCCGGAAACTCCGTGACCTCAAACGGGTTTTCCATCAATAACAACACCGTCACCGCCGGAACCGGACGAATCAAAGTGATCGGCGGAACGGCAAGTGTTCCCGAAACCACCATAACCGGAAACGGAAACAATTGCTCAAACCCGGGAAAATGCTACCATTGCTCCGACACGAGCGTTCCATGCGCCTCGTTCCCATCGAGTAGCGCCATTTGCCAAGCACTCGCAAACGGCATCGGAAACTGCCAATAGCCCCGCCAAACGCTTATTAATTCGGTTTTCGTTTTTGTTGAACATGCACAAGAATGCACCCGCCTTGTTCTCGCGCGATTTTTCACATCAAACGACAAGTGCTTCATCCGTCACCGCTCCGACACAAACAGGCATCGCACGGCGATCGCACGACAAAAGAGCAAAAGGCCAAATCAGCATCGAGTTCATCATCATTGTCACCGTAAGCCTCCTCTACCTCCTAGTCGTCGTGTTTCCCAACGCCGAAAAAACGCGTCTTGCAACCGAAGACACCACGCGCGCGATCCTCGCACGACAAGCGGTCGACGAACTCGCCACCGCCGTCTACCGCGCGGACAGCAACCCCGGCCCCCTGCGGCAAACCATCCGAATCGTTGTTCCAGAAAAAACCGTGATCGGCTGCCTGTCCGCCGACCAAAACCTGTTCACCCAAATCGAACTCGCGCCCGGACTGCCCGTCCCGACCGGCTGCCAAAACACCGATCCCCCCCTATGCAAATACCAGACCACGTTTTCCGGAAAAATTTCCAGCGCCCAACCCCTCGACTGCCAGCCCCCCTCCTCAGCGTTCATTCCCGCGCGCGCCAACCGCCACCAAAAAAGCGTGACCATTGAAAAAAACGCCATAGGCACGATCTCGCTGCGGGTGACGGACACATGAATGTTCGCGGACAATCCAGCATCGAAGTACTGTTGATCACAAGCTTTGTCCTGGTCGGCGTCCTCATCGGCATCGGCGCCTTCACCAACCTGCAGGACCCGACAACCGCGCTTGCCTACGCCAAACTCGGCGCCCTGTCCGGCCTCCAACGCCTCGACGCATTCCACTCGATCGAACGCATCGACTATGTCCTACAACCCGGAAACGGAATCGCGGTCAATGTCCAATTCAACCCCCCGCTCGACAACCCAAGCGAAACCAGCGCATTCAACGACATCGCCGCCCAAACGATCAACCAAATCGAAGAACACACCTCGTTCAACACCGCAAGCGTGGTCTTCAAGTAAAATCGCGCTCAAAAAAAAAGCGGCGGCCGCTCGCCCAAAGCAAAGAACCAAAAACCAACGGCGTTTGAACGACTCCGAAAAAACGCCTGTTCAATCGACAACGAATTCAAACGCGTCGGCGATCAACGAAACCGAACGCTGATTTTTCAAGCCTCCAAAACCGATGGCATGCATGCAAAGCCGCACGCTCGCCTACCTTGGAATCGCATTGTGCGCTTGTTCCGCCGCCCTCCTCCTTGCGTTTCCCGCCGCATTTGAAATGGGTTTTTCAGACCCCCACGACGAAACCTTTTGCCAACTCAAAAGCGCGCGCGTGCGACTCCTCGTGCACCACACCACCGCGCTTGGAAAAAACACGCTGGTTTTTGCAGGCGACGAACCCGCCCTCCAAATCTGGATCCGCAAAAACGCGCTGGATCGCACAAAAATCCAAAAAAAAGACTGGATCGAAGCCACGGGCACGCCCGCGTGCAACGACACCGGTCGCCGACTGTTTGCAACCGAAGTGCGCACATGGACAGCCTCCTCCTGATCGGGGGCGCACTCCTTGGCGCCCTATGCGGATTCATCCCGGGCCTGCACAGCAACAGCGTGGCCTTTGTTCTCATGGCGATTGTTCCCTTGAACCCGTCGATCGCCATCGCCCTCCTCGCGCTTGGAACCGCCCAAGCCACGACCACCGTCCTTGCAAACATGTTCGGCGCCGCACGCGAAAACGACATCGCACCCGTCGCCCAACGGTTTTTTGAAAACGGTCGCGCACGCGACGCCATTGGACTCCACGGAACCGGAGCGCTCCTCGGATTCCTCTTGGCCCTTGCGATCGGAAGCGTTCTCGAACAACTCCTCTTGCGCACGCGCGACCTCCACGCCGTCCTCATCCCCGTAGTCCTCATCGCGGCCGTCGCCTCGACCATGCTTCGCATGAAAACCAACGCGACCCGCGCACGCGCCGCCCTCGTCTTTATGGCATCCGCCGTCGTGGGACTACTCTTCCTCAAACCCGGCGCATTCTCCGAGCCCCTTCTTGTCCTACTCACCGGATTCTTCGCACTCTCCGGCCTGATCGGCGCCCTCCTCTTGCCCGCCAACCTGCGATCGATTCAACCAAAAAACGAAAAACCCGTTTCCATTCACGCGCTCGCCCAAAGCATCACGGGAACCATGGCAGGCACTCTTGTGGCAACCATCCCAAGCATCACCGCCCACCAATCGCTCGCACTCGCACAAGCCGCGGGAACCCGAATCAAAAAACACGCGTATCTCGTGGCCACGGGCGCTCTTGAAACCTCAAGCGTCTGGCTCGCCCTCATCGTCTGGCACGCCCTCGGAGCCACCCGCACCGGACTCGCCGTCCAAATCGCCCAAACCCACATCGCGTGGAGCCGCGCACCCGAACTCGCGCTCGCCGGACTCGCCGGAATCGGCACCGGCCTCTGGCTCAACCACGCAACGCTCCAACTCCTCGTCCAACACGCCGAAAAAATTCCTTGGAAACTCCTCTACCTCGCGCTCTTGACAGGCCTCGCGACGTGGTGCCTAACTTTGTCTCCCCTCAATCTGGTCCCCCTCTTGGGCGCCACCGGCATCGGCCTACTCTGCGAAGGATGGAACGTTCCAAAAACGGCGTGCATGGCGTTTCTCACCGTGCCCACGCTCCTATACTACCTGTAAAAAAAACCGGCTCCTTGCACCCGACCCCAACGCGAAAATAACAGACGCCCAGAACCCTCGCGACAACCCAAAGATTTCCTTTAATCCCGTTTGGTCGAACACCCCTAGTATGCAAATCACGCGCGAACTCCTTTTAGACCTCTTAACCGCCGCCAAACACGCGTGGCCAAACGAAACCTTCGCGCTCTTGTCGAGTTCCAAAAACAACGGCCTGCTCGACGAATTCGTGGTCGTTCCGGCCGTCGGAAGCGAAGACTCGGTCGTGTACGACCTATGGCATTTGCCGCTGGACCCAAAAATCAAAGGCAGTTTTCACTCGCACCCGACCGCCGACCGGCGCGCAAGCGACGACGACCGAGAAAGCTTTATAAGAAGCGGAAGCGTTCACATCATCGCCGGCACGCCCTACGGCGAAAACGACTGGACCGCCTACGACGCAAACGGCAAAAAAACCACGCTGGTTGTCGTCGACCCCTGAGGAAAAAAAAATGCCCAAACTGGTTTTACTGCGCCACGGCGAAAGCCAGTGGAACCTCGAAAACCGCTTCACCGGCTGGATCGACGTTGACTTGTCCGAAAACGGCCTTGCCGAAGCCGCCCGCGCCGGCCGCACCCTCAAAGAACACGGTTTTTTGTTCGACCGCGCCCACACGTCCGTCCTCAAACGCGCGATTCGGACGCTCTGGCTCTCGCTTTCCGAACTCGACCAAATGTGGCTGCCGATCACCCACTCTTGGAGACTCAACGAACGCCACTACGGCGCACTGACGGGACTCAACAAAGCCGACACCCTGCAAAAATTCGGCGAAGAACAATTCACCGTCTGGCGAAGAAGTTTCGACGTCCCGCCCCCCGCCATGACCGACGCAAACGCCCTCCAACTCGTCGACCGCTCCAAATACGCGGGCATCCAAGAAAACGAAATCCCGCGAACCGAATGCGTCAAAGACGTGATTGCCCGCGTCGTGCCCTATTGGAACCGCGAAATCGCACCCCAAATCAAACAAGGCCAACGCCTGCTCATCGTTGCCCACGGAAACAGCCTGCGCGCGATCGTGACCCACCTCGACCAACTGTCCCCCGAAGCCGTCGTCAAACTCAACATCCCAACCGGCATCCCGCTGGTATACGAACTCGACGACGACCTGAAACCCGTCCGACACCACTATCTCGGAGACCCCGCCGAAATCCAAAAAGCCATCGACAAAGTCGCCCACCAAGGCAAAAAATAAGCGCGGGCGAAAGACTTTTAGCCCCAAAACGCGTTGAAGATGGCATGCCAAGGACGCCGCGAAGCAAAAAGAAACTATTTTTTCCACTTCCCGCCCCAAATGATTTTGGGCCGGTCCTTGAGCACGCAAGCAAAAAAAGCATGCACAAACGAACCCACGGACAGGTTTCAATCGAATTTGTGATTGTTGCGGTCCTGTTCCTCTTGTTCTCGGCAAGCGCGTTCGTGTACGCAACCGAGTTCTCGAAAACCGAAAACCAAAAACAAATTTACAACCAAGTCCGCCGCATCGGCATCCAACTCGCCGACGCGGCCGAACGCGAACCGCTGTACAACTGCACAAACTGCCTGACCTACACGCCCCCGCTCATCGTGGACACCTCCAAACTCACGCCCCAAAGCTGCACAATCCGAATCAACGACGCGGCCACCGACAATCTGGTCGTCGCCTACCCCAACCCCGTTCCCGCAAATCCCGACATCGAATACCGGACCAACCTCGCAACCCAAAACCTGAATTTCAACGGAGCGCCAACCCTAAACGGAACCTGCGGCCAAACCCTGACCCTCAAGTGAAAAAACCATGCGACCCCGCGGCCAACTGTTTACCCTTGACTTTCTCACCGCCATGGGCCTCTTCATCCTCGCCACGGGCCTTCTTCTGGTGAACCTTGAAGCCCGCGACTATCGCTACCAGCAAGAACGAAACCAAAACGAACTCCGCATGGCGGCCGAACGCGCAAGCGACCTCCTAGTCGCAAACCCGAACTGGGCGTGCGAGGACGCAAGCGACACCACACACCGCTACCCCAACTGCCTGCGCAGCGACCGACTACAAGCCGGCGAACTCACCAAGCAACGCCTAGGATTGACCGACGCATTCGAAGTCGGCGTCGACTTTTCCGCCATCGGCTACCAATACCCCGCAGGATACAATCCCGCCACCACCCCTACCGCGAACCAAGACTACGTGGAAATCGAACGCCGCATCGTACACACGAACCAAAATCCCGTGACCCTGCCCGGATCCGCCGTCACACCGGCCACCCTCCGAGTACGCGTGTGGAGAGGAACGGCCCCATGAAAGGATTTATCTTCACCGCCGACGCCATGCTCGCGCTCGCAGGCGTCATGCTCCTCGGCGCCACGTTGCTTGCCACCGTGCCCCTCGAAAGCGGAAACCGCATCGACGATCTGGCGCTAAAGGCCCACGATCGTGCACTCATGAACGCATACCAGCGAATCGTTGAAAACGAATCGTGCCAAAACGGAACACACACCAACGCACGCCAATGCGTTTGCGAAAACTACCAAACCCTCGACCTGTCCGGCCGCGTGCGAAGCGGACAAGTCTGCGAGAGCGCGGGATCGACATGAACCAACAAGGCGTGCTGGCCGCCGTACTGCTTGGACTCTGCCTCGCCGCCGTGCTCGCAAGCCCGCACGCCCAGTTCGGGACCGCACAACCCGAAACAACGCCAAGCGGATTTGACGCGCCAACCCACATGCTGACCACCCAATGGAACAACGCCCACCAAACGACCGGACTTGCGATCACCCACCAAATCCAAGCCCACTGGAACACGACCGCCCCCAGCCTGCCCACACCAACGACAATGCAAACCCAGTTCCAAACCGCCATCAACGCCAAACTCGCCACCCAACACCCCGCCTTCAACTGCGAAGCCAGTTTGTCGCCCGTGACCGTCACCGGATCGGTTGGCACGGGCGCCCGCCTCTCCACCGCCATGGACCTCCGATGCCAAAAAATCGGGAACAACGACGCCCTCCTCGCAAAACAAATCACCATCGAAAAATTCGTCGTCATCAACGCGGGCAACGGAACCATTTACGCGGGAATTCAAGCCAACCCCAACCGCATCGAATACACGGGACCCGGCGGAAACCCTTGAACCCAAACACATAAAAAAAAATCATAGAACACACAACCCCCGACCGTGCGCCCATGCATGCCCACACAAACAAAACCGGCAAAAACCTTCACAAACCGCTAACCCTTTAAACAAAAAAACACTTGAAACAAACGGTGAAACCATGGAACCCAAAAACGCAGTCGCAATCGCAGTAATCGCGGCGATCGGCCTGTTGCTTGCCGTCGCCCTCATCAACCCTTCAATCCCAAGCCCGCCGGATTCTTCACAGAATTCCGCAAACCCCAAACGCGTCCAAATCCCCGACATGAAAAACCAGGAAATCGTCCACGCGGTGCAAAGCGAAAAAACCGCCCTCGGGCGACCCCTCCTCGGAAGCCTGCAGGAAGCCGGCGCCAAAAGCCAAACCGAATTGACGGTGTACAACGCCCAATCCGGCTACTCGACCGGCTACGCCCTCGTCAAAGAAACGCGCGAACTCGAACTCAAAAGCGGACTCAACGAAGTCACCTACAAAGACGTCGCGAGCCAAATCGACCCCACCAGCGTCCTATTCACCGACCTCAAAAGCGCGGACACAAGCGTCATTGAACAAAACTACGAATACGACATCGTAAGCAAAACCAAAATCCTCGAAAAATACCTCGGCGAAATTATCGCCCTCGAAGTCCCCAAAGGCGACGCCACCGAAACCCTGACCGGCCGCCTCCTTGCCTACGCCGACGGAATCGTCCTCGAAACCGCGGACGGAATCGTCAACGTGGCGGACGTTCAATCCATCCGCTTTCCAAAACTCCCCGACGGACTCATCACCAAACCCACCCTCAAATGGAAAGTCTTTGCGTCCACAAACGGAAAACGCGACATTCAAACCACCTACCTCACAAACGGCATCAACTGGCACGCCGACTACGTGGCCCTTGTCAATGCAAACGACAACGCCATGGACTTCAAAGGATGGGTGACCGTCGACAACCAAAGCGGAACCGCCTACCCCGCGGCCAGCCTCAAACTCGTGGCCGGCGACGTGCACCGCGTACGCCCCGCCCAACCCGCCTACGACTACGCCTACGAATCCCGCGGCGCAGTTGCCAGCGCACCCGCGCCCCAACAATTCAGTGAAGAATCCCTGTTCGAATACCACTTGTACACGCTCGAGCGAACCACCGACGTTTCGAACAACCAGACCAAACAAATCAGCCTTCTTGAAAGCACCGGCGTGCCCGTCCGAAAAATACTCTACTACGACGGAGCCAACGCGCCCTCGTACTATTACGCATACGGCGGAAACAAAAAAGAGCAAAACGTCGAAGTCCGCCTGCGCTTTGCCAACAAAAAAAGCGACGGCCTCGGCCTGCCCCTGCCCAAAGGAATAATCCGCGTATACAAACTCGACTCGGCCGGAAAACAACAATTCGTCGGCGAAGACCAAATCAACCACACGCCCGAAAACAACGACGCCACCCTCTTCCTCGGCAACAGCTTCGACGTAACCGGCACGCGAACCGTCCTTGAAAACCAGCAACTGGGCGAAAAGCGCTGGCGCCAAAAAGTCGAAATCACCCTCAAAAACGCCAAAGACGCATCGCAAGAAGTCGTGATCGCCGAACACCTCGGAACCAACTGGAGCATCACCGACAAAACCGACGCGTTCGACAAAAAAGACGCGTACCAAATCGAGTTCACGGTCAACGTGCCCGCCAAAGGCGAAAAAAAAGTCAGCTACACCGTCGAATACCAGTACTACTAGAACCCGCCCTTTTCGGCCAGTGGCCGTTGATTCCAATCCCGGCCACTGACCAAAAGTCCGAGAAAAAATCCAATCGACACCCACGAAAAAAAAAAACCATTCGCTCAAAACACGGCGAATGGTTGCGCTTTTTTCCACGCGCCAAAAAAACCGCGGATCGGACCAAAAATCCGGAATCCGCGCGCGTTTTTAATTCTTCCAAGGCCTAATCTTCCCATGTTCGTGCAAGCCAAAAAGCGCATCGCGGTCATCGACTACGACAACTGCAACCCCGAAAAATGCGGGGGCTACTACTGCGAAACCGTGTGCCCCGTCAACCGCGCGGGCAAAGAATGCATCACCCACGATACCGGCGCACACGCGGCCATGACCGAAGCCCTGCCGATCATCAGCGAAGACGTGTGCATCGGCTGCGGCCTCTGCGTCTACCCCAAAGGATGCCCGTTTGACGCGATCTCCATCATCAACCTGCAGACCGACCCCGGACAACCCATCCACCAATTCGGCCAAAACCTGTTCCGCCTCCACGGACTGCCCAACCCGACCCCCGGAAAAGTAACCGGAATCGTCGGCCGAAACGGAACCGGAAAAACAACGGCCCTCCACATCCTTTCCGGCCAACTGATTCCAAACCTGGGCCGCTTCGACGCAAAAACAGACTGGGTGCAAGTTCAATCCCACTACAAAGGAAAAGAACTTGGAAACTACTTCAAGAGCGTAAGCGAAAACAAAACCCGCGTATCCGTAAAACCCCAAGGCGTCGACCTCTTGCCCAAGGCCGTCCAAGGCAGCGTGCGCGAACTCCTCAAAAAACTGGACGAGCGCCAAAAACTTGACGAAACCGCAAACGAACTCGGACTCCAAACGATTCTGGACCGAGACCTCAAACAACTCTCGGGCGGCGAACTCCAAAAAGTCGCACTCGCGGCAAGCTACCTCAAAAACGCAAACCTCTGGTTCATCGACGAACCCAGCAGCTTTCTCGACATCCGCGAACGCCTGCGCGTGGCCGCCTTCATCAAAGACCGCGCGAACCAAGACCTCGCGGTCCTCGCGGTCGAACACGACTTCATTCTCCTCGACTACCTTTCCGACAACGTGTTCCTCTGCACGGGAAAACCCAGCGTCTACGGCCTCTTCTCGCACCTCAAAACAAGCCGCGAAGGCCTCAACGAATACCTTTCAGGATTTTTGAGCGAAGAAAACCTCCGATTCCGAGACCACGCCATCCAATTCTACCAGCACCAGTTCCGCGACACCAAAAAAACCAAAAAAAGCGTGCACTGGCCCGCACTATCCAAAAAACTCGGCGACTTCGCGCTCGAAGTCGAAGCCGGCGACACGTACAAAGGCGAAGTCGTCGGCGTACTCGGACCCAACGGCATCGGAAAAACCACGCTCATGAAAATCCTCGCCGGACAAACGACCGCCGACAACACGCGCATCGACCTCTTCGCCAAAATCGCGTACAAACCCCAGTACCTCGACGACCTCCGCAGCGAACAAACCGTGGCGCTCGCCTTTGCACGCCTAAAAAAAAGCATGAGCGACGACGAACTCGCCGCCGTCGTCTGGCGCCCCCTCGAAATCCAGCCCCTCCTCGAAAAAAACCTGCAAAGCCTTTCCGGCGGCGAACTCCAACGCGTCGCCATCGGACTCGCGCTCGCCACCGACGCCGACCTCGTGCTCCTCGACGAACCGTCGGCCTTTCTGGACATCGAACAACGCCTCGCCAGCGCCAAAGCCATCCGCGACATCTGTGACAAACGCGACGCCACCGTTCTTGTCATCGACCACGACCTCTCCTACATCGACGCGATCAGCGACCGCCTCCTAGTCTTCTCGGGCGAAGCCGCAAAACACGGCCGCTGCATCGGACCCCTCCCCATGGAAGAAGGCTTCAACCGCCTCCTCGCCGACCTCCAAATCACCATGCGCCGCGACAAAGGCGAATACAAACGCCCCCGCATGAACAAACCCGAAAGCCAACTCGACCGCGAACAAAAACAAGCCGGAAAATACTACTACGCGTGAAGTCGCCGCGCCACACGGTTTTTGGCATCAAGTTCCACAAGGTCGCCGGTCTTGAAAATCTTGGTCGCCGAATGCGTGCCAATCAAGCACGGAATATTGAACTCACGGCTCACGATCGCGGCATGGCTCGTGATCCCGCCCTCATCCGTAATGATGCCCGCCGTCTTGTGAAGCAAATGCGCGATTTGTGGACGCGTCATGCCCGTCACCAAAATCTCGCCTTTTTGGAACGCCGCCACCTGCGCATGATAATCCGGACTGGCAAAACTCACGATTCGGACACGGGCCGTCACCTTTCCTGGATTCGCGCAATGGCCAATCACCGCATCGGAATTCTCGATGGTTTCCCTGACTTTTTCAAGAAACGGCCGCGCGCGTTCACCCGTTAAAAGAACAGGCTCACCGCCCACCAAGGTCGCCACATACCCAAGGGTCTTTCGCCGGACCAATTCCGAACTGTCAAGCGAACCCGTTTTCACAAGCACTGCGATCTCTGGAACCGTCGCATATTCAAGATCAACAATCCCCAAGCGATTGGACAACTCGCGCACGCCCAATTTGGTGCAATAGCGAACCGACATGCCGTACCAACGCCCCCAAATCCGCTGGTTGGAAAGAACCGCAATCAAGCGGCCCAGTTCTGCAATGTCCGGGTCAACCGAAACCGGTTTGATGTCCGGTCGCTTTTCCGGCTCGGACAAAACCTCGGCCTCGTAATGCTCGGGCCCGTATTCGCGTTCGCCCTCGATGCCACCAAACCACCCGAAATCACGCGAAAGCGCTTGCAGGGCCTGCCCGCGACCGGACGGCGATAACGCTTTCCACTGCTTTCGCACCTCGTCCACGGCACGATGTTCCGCATCAAAAGGCAAAGCCATGCGCGGAGTCGTGATCGCTGTGATGACCTGCTCGGCATCCGGTCTTTGCCCAACCATTTCCCGCAATTTTTCCTCAAGCGGCAAAATGTGCTGGGGATTGGTCACAAACACGAACGAAAACCCCAACGGAAACGCCTCGGTTTCGCTTAAAAGAGATAAAATTTGATCCGTCGATAGACGACTCCACTCCAGCGAAAAAAACTTCCGACGCAACGATTCAGCCCAAGAAAAATAGGCCTGCAACATTGAAAAGTAACGGTCCACGTTCGCCTGATTCGTCCACCAGCGACGAAAGTACTCCGTAGCGGCGTCCATCTCGCCAACCGGCCAATATGCGGCATTCGTCGCCTGCGGCCCAATAACAAAAACAGGTTCACGATAACAAAAACCCGTGATTTGCTCAAACGACTTCCCGCCCAAGCACACGTGCACACGCGCCCAATACGGTCGGTGTCCGTTGTTTTCCCACATCCGCCGATAGGTCGTCGACGCACCAGACGTCATAGGCATTCATTTAAACAAAAACGGATAAAAAAGACCTGTGAGGCCAAAAATCGTCTTAATTCTCTGCCGCGCCAACGTTGCCCGCAGCCCCTTCTTCGCCGCCGCACTCTCGGCGATTACCCGCGGAAGCAACATCCGTGTGATCTCGCGCGGAATCGAATCGCCCAGCGTCGAACCGTACGCCACCACCCGCGAAGCCAGCCGCGAAACCCGTAAAATCGCCGAAAAATTCGCACACACCGGGGAAATGCACGGATTCAACCGCGGACAACTGACGCGCATCAGCGACCAATTAAACCGGCATCGCGCCCAAATTTTGACCGAGGGCGAACTGCGCAATGCAGACCTCGTGCTCACCATGGAACCCAAACTCAACCAAACCCTGATGAATCGATTTGGCCAAATCCCGGGCCTCGAGAAAAAAGTGTTCACAGCCCCCGAATACCTGACACGCGTCGTGCACGGTCGCTCCAACCGATTGTCCAAACGCGGAAATCGAATCAAAGACCCCGTGAAATTTGAAAACGGCAAAAAAATGGAGGCCCCCGCAGGAAAAGAACGCGCCGGCATGCACGCACAACAACTGCGCATCGCATACGCCATCGCACGCCATTGGACCGGCCAAACCGCACCCGCCCGACCCATCCGAACGCCAAAAAAAATCCGTCCCTCCAACCAAGCCCTAGCGGCAGCCGCACGCCGAAGGCATACAAACAGGAAACCGAAATGAAAAAGAAAAAAACCGTCCAAAAAACCCGCCCAAGCGTCAAGCCCCGCGCACGCGCACAAAAAACGGACAACCGCGCAGTCTACGCGCACGAACTCCCCTCGTTCGCGCCCACCGAAATCGTGCACCGCGCGCCCGACGCACGCCACTGGCACGAACGTCACCGCAAAGCCCGCGAGAAACACTGGGCCGACCTCAAGGCCCGCACCGAACGCCGCTTCGTCGACCTCGGACGCGGCGAAACCCTTTACCAAAAATTCAAAAAAAAATAATCCCGCGGCGCGCGGCAAAAACCGAAAAAAAAACCGATTTTGACCGCACCCGAACGGTTTCGCATCCTATAAAATCCAATTGCCTAATTTTGAATACATGCGCATCCTCCAACTCGACGAGCGGACCCGTCAGATCAAAGTGGTTCCCGAAAGCCTCGACGACCTGTGGCACCTTTCAAAGATCATCGAGCCGTCGGACGAACTGACGGGCGCAACCGACCGCGCGATCAAACCCAAATCGGAGGGCCAAAAACCCATGCGCGTCAAACTCCATGTGACCCTTCAAGTCGAAAAACTCGAGTTCCACCGCTCAACCGGCCAACTGCGCGCCAACGGAATCATTTTGCGCGGAACACCCGAAGAATTCATCGAGGAAAAAGCCCACCAAGCCCTCGAAATACACCTCGGGGAAAAAACCGAAATCCAAAAACACGCGTGGAAAATATACCAAATCACACGGCTCAAAAAAGCGCGCGACGCAACCGGCAAAAACGCGCTCGTCCTCGTGTGCCTCGACGACGACTCGGCCACGTTCGCCGTCCTCAAAGAATTCGAAATCGAGCCCCGCGGCATCATCGCCAGCCAAAAAACCGGAAAACGCGAGGACGAAGACCCCAAAACCGAGGAAAAATACTTTCAGAGCATCGAAGCCAAACTCCTCGAAATGAAAACCGAGCGCGCGGTCCTTGCGGGCCCCGGCTTCTCGCCCGAAAAACTCCAAAAATTTGCCGCGGCGCGCGGCTGGAGCAAAAAATTCCACTTCGTGTTCGAAAAAACCAACGACGCGGGACTCAACGGCGTATACGAACTCGTCAAAGGCAACGCGCTATCCAAAATCGCGGCCGACCTGCAAGTCGTCAGCGAAACCCAACGCATCGAAAAAGCGCTCGCCGAACTCGGAAAAAACTCGGGCAAAATCGCGTACGGACTCGACGCCATCCAAAAAGCCCTCGATCTTGGCGCGGTCGACGAACTCCTCATCGGCGAACGCATGCTCGCCGAAAAACCCGAGGACGCCGAAACCCTGACGAGCGCATGCGAAAAAATGAAAGGCAAAGTCCATGTCATCGGCATGGATTCTCCCGCCGGCAAACAACTCGAAGGCCTCGGCGGCGCGCTTGCGATGCTGCGCTACCCGCTGAACTGAACAAACCATCCTAAAAATACTGGACGCCCTTCGCCGTCAAAATCACAAGCTCAAACTCGCGCCGGCTCTCGCGAAGCGCGGACAAAATGGCCGTGTGCTCTTTGCCGTTGCCGCTCGCAAGCGAAACGCACACGGCGCCCTCGGGCAGCTTTTCCTTGATCTCGTCCTTGAGAACATCAAAACGCGCGCGGTTGTTCACAATCAGCCACTCGACGGGCTTTTGACCCTTGAAATTCGACTGCCCCCACTCGTTGCTGATCAACAAAATCTTGTCCCACGACTCCGAATCAATCAGACGATTGATGTGCCCCCAACTGCCCTTGCCGATGCCAAGAATCGCGATCAAAGACTTTCCCAAAACAATTCCCCAACAAAAGCCCATGCCAAAGGCCCTATTTATACCTGCTCTTGCAACGAAAAACTTGGCGCGATCGACCGCAGAACCTTCAAGACACACGCGATTTGGAAACAAACGGCCCAAAATCCGAATACCCGAGATTCCGATAATACTCGCGCACGCCAAGCCCCGAAATCACGGCCAATTGCGGCACGTGCCACTCATCAAACGCAATGCGCTCGGCCTCGGCCAATAAACGCGCGCCCAAACCCTTGTGCTGGAACTCACCGTCGGACGCCGCCTCGTGCAGACCCACCGCACGAGAAAACACGCGCAGTTCGCGGATCATGCCCATGCCCGCCTCAAGCGGGGCACGCGCCGACGAGCCGATGCGCCGCAGACGGCACAAGGCAAAAAGCGTGTCGGTCGCCGGATTCTCAAGCGAAAGAAAAACCTCGTCGCCCCCCGCGGCCGCGTAATCGAGGCGCGACAAGCGAAGCGACTCCTCGCCGACCTTTTTCGTGCGACTCACAAGCCCCGCCTCGCGACAACGAATGCAACGACACGCAAGACCATGCGCACGCATGTAATCGTCCACAAGTTCACGCAAATTCCCCTTGGTGACCCCGCCCGCAATCAAATCCGCCGGAATGTCGCGCTGAATGCGCATCACGCGCGTAAAAACCGGAATCGACGGCGCAATCTCGCCCAAAATCGCGGCAGCCCTCTCCGTCGAAAGCGGCTCGAAGTTGCCTGCTTTCCAATCGCGGTACAGGGCGGTTCCGGGAACCACAAGGCACGGATAGAATTTCACGAGATCCGGCAAAAAACGCTCGTCCGAAAAAACCATTTTCATTTTTTCAAGATCGTTTTTCGGCGACGAACCCGGCTGGCCGGGCATCAAATGATACCCGACCTTGAGACCGGCGTCGCGAAGACGCTTCGTCGCATCGATCACGTCCGCCACCGAATGCCCCCGACGCGTGGCCGCATACACCGCATCGTCGGGCAACTGAACGCCGAGTTCGACGCGCGTCACGCCCCAGTCAAGAAAACGCTGAATGTCGTCGTCGGTGCACCAGTCGGGCCGCGTCTCGATCGTAAAACCGACCAAACGATGCGGACTGGTTTCGCAAAGCGCTTTGGCTTGCGAAAGCGTGTCGCACGCGCGACCCGCAAACGCCTCAAGACAACGCTTGACCACGAATTGCTGGTGCGCAAGAGGTTCCGCGGGCAACGTGCCGCCTTGGAGAATCAACTCGACCTTGTCGGTCTTGTGCCCTAGCGCTTCGAGTTTGTCAAGACGCGCGCGAATCACCTGAAACGGATTAAACCCCATCGACAAACTCCGGCGCGTACTCGGCTCTTTTCCCGTATAACTCTTGGGCGTCGGAACGCCGATCTGCGAACTCGGACAAAACGAACACGCGGCCACACAACCGCGCGGAGGCGTCATGACCGCAACCACGGCCACGCCCGAAAGCGAGCGCGTGGGCTTGCGAAGCAAAACCGGCGACACGGGAAAACCCAGCCGCCGCGCCGTGAACACCAGATCGCTGTTGAGCATCATCGGGCGGCCAAACGACTTGGACGCCTCGCGCTTGACTTGGTCCAAAACCGCCTTCGAGCGAATGTTTTCCGACGCGATCCGAGTGACAACCTGCTCGCACGCCAACCGAAAACGCGTTTGGGAATCCATGTTGCGCAACGACGAAACAACGACTCCAAAGCGCCCCGTGGGAAGAGCCACAAAAACGCCCCTACGAAAAACCGGAGAGCGCGCCGGCCAGCCAATAATAGCCCGAAAGCGTGGGCGCAAAAAAGTTAAAGCCGTACAAACTGTTCCAAAACGATTCCGGAACCCCGGGCCGAACGGTCTGGTTGAAGAAAAACGTTTGCGCCATCGTCGTGCGGTTCGAGCGGACAAAAAACTCGACTCGCCGCTCGCCCTGCACGCGCGGCGTCACCGTGATCTCACGCTCGACCTTTTCATTCGGACCGACGTCAAACGCAAACGGGGAAAACCAGTACTCGTGCAAATTCGAGGAAACCGTCAAATGATCGCCCACCAGCCCCTCGTTGTTCACAATCAAACGATACACAAACGGCTTGCCAACCTCCGCCACCGAATCCACGGGCTCAATCAAAACGGTTTCGACGACCTCGGGCGCAAACACGCCGATTTCAAGCGAAAGCGTCTGCGACTCGCCCAAGGCATTGCGAAACTCTAGCGGCAACAGCCAGTTGCCCCGACGCGCGCCCGACGGCGAACGGATTTCGATCACCAGCGTCTCGGGCTGCTCGACCAGATCGAACCCCCAATCGACCGGAAACCCCTCGCCCGGCAAAACATCGAACCAGCCGAACGACAAACCCGACTTTTTCTCGACATGCACCGCAAACGACTGGCCCGCCACGATCTGCCCCACATGAACGATCTCGCCGGGTTGCGCCGGAACGACCACCGGCTGGACCACAAAAAACGCGGCCGAACCAAAGGCCCCAAACAAGACCAGTCCCGCCAACAATCCCCCGATCTTTTGCATCATCAACAACCTACACTAGACCCCCTGCAAATAATTAATAAAATGCGCCTAACGCCCGACGATTTAATCCTAACGATGAAAAGGATCGTTCATGAAAAACGCCCTGGACCGCTTTTCGATGATCAAAAAACGCCACGCGAACACCCTCGAAAAAGCCATCGCCGAACAAAAAGCCGACCACGCCATGATCCCCCTCTGCCGCTTCGTGGCCTCCACCCGCCACTACTTCACAAGCAGCTCCTGCGCCGGCCGCATCCTCCTCCTCGAACTCCCCGACGGCGAAAACAAAAAAGACAGCCGCTTCCACCGAAAATGGCACTCCACCACAACCACCGAAAAAATCCGCGAGGGACTCCTTGCCAAAACCACGGGCGAACTATGGCTCAAAGTCGACCCCTTTATCCTGCACATCGGATGCGCGGACCTCGAACACGCCCAAACCGTCCTCAAGGCCATGAAAGAAGCAGGCATCAAACGCGGCGGCATCATGGTCGCACAAAACGGCAAGTTCATGATCGAATTCCAAGGATCCCAAGGCCTCGCCGTCCCCGTCAAAAAAGACGACCGCGTGCTGGTCAACGACGAACACCTCGACTACCTGATCGTGCGCGCCAACCAAAAAGTCAGCAAAAACTACGCCCAACTCGAAGCCCTCGAAAAAATATTGCGCAACCGGCTCGACTAGCGCCCGAATTCACTCTTTTGTTTGCGCGTCCGCACGCATCGCCGAAAGCACGCTCTCGGGATTCTGATAATACCGCTGAATGACCTCGGTCACATCATGCGCATGGAACACCTCGCGGCGCAAAAGCCAGCCCAAAACCTCTTGCCTCGCCGCCGCCTCGGCCCGAAACTCTGAAAGCGACATCGACGCCGACGAACTCAATTCCTCGATCCACTGGCTTGCCACATTCGAGCGACGAAGCGGACCCGTCAAAGGCACGGCCTCATACACATTGTTCAAAAGCGGCTTGTCGTCCATACGACTGATCTCCGCAACCTGCACAACCCGACGCGAATACCCCTTGCGCCGGTCAAAAAAACGCCCCGTGATCACCGCCAAATTCAGCATCGAAAGCGTGTTCTCGGGCACATTCATGGGCTGCGAACGAAACCGCAACAACAACTCGCGCGCCGAATTCGCGTGCACCGTGCCCAAAATCCCCTGGTGCCCCGTATCCATGGCCGCAAACAGCGTCTGCGCCTCCGATCCCCGCACCTCACCCACCACCAGCCGGTCCGGCCGCATGCGAAGCGCGTTGCGAAGAAGCGCATCCATATCCGTCCCCGCAATCGCACCCACCGCCGGCCGCGACTCCATGGCCACCCAATTCTCCCGCGGACCCAAATCCAGTTCCAGCGTGTCCTCAATCGAAACAATGCGCTGATGCCACGGAATAAACGAACTCAAAACATTGAGAAGCGTGGTCTTGCCCGTGCCCGTGCCCCCCGAAACAATCAGGTTCGCAGGCCGAATCCCCAACCCCTCGACGCTCAACCACAAAAATGCAGCGGCCTCCGCCGACAACACATTCTGAGCGACCAAATCGACAATCGAAAGCGGAATCGACTTGAACTTGCGAATCGTCAGCGTCGGCCCGCCCGGCGTGACCTCCGCAATCGTCGCGTTCGCCCGATTCCCATCCGGCAACCGCGCATCCAACAACGGCGCATCCACGCCAAACGGCTTGTCCACCGAACGCGCAATCCGCAAAAGCAACTCGGACAAATCCCCCTTCGGCGAAAACAAAAGCGACGTCCGGCACATGCCAAACTGCCGATGCAACACAAACACGGGCCGCTCAAACCCGTTGACCATGATCTCCTCAAGCTCGGAATTGTCCACGAGTTCCGACAACTCCCCGTACCCGATGCCCGACGAAAGCGCCGAACGGGCAACCAACGCGGCCGAAGCGACCTTTTCCGTCTTCAACAACGCCTCCAAATCCTTGGCCAACTCCCCAAACAACGCGCGATCCGGAAGCGTGCGAAAAAGCCCTTCCTGATCCACACGCAAAAGCACCTGCCGATCAAACCCCTCGATAAACCCTTGCGAAAACGAGCCCAGCGTCGACAACTCGCGCAAGCCCCGCCGATGACGCAAACACTCCGACAAAAAACGCGCCAGCGACGCCTCTTTCTCCGAAAGCGCCAACGGCTTGATCTCGTAAAAAAAATCCGGAAACCCCTGCCGAATCCGATGCGTTTCCGACTCCTCCACCACGGGACCCAAAACCTCTTCCATGCAACGACCGTTAGAATAAAAACAGTCTTTGAATTTAATACTACAGCCCGTTTCGCCAAAGCCAAACGCGCGACAACCAAACCCGCAAGACCCAACGCGCACAAAAAAAAACGGCGAGCGAAAAAAAAAGAATGAAACGCATGACCGCCAAAAAAAGCAAACCCGCGACCCATTCCACGCGCGCAAAAAAAACCGCGCGCACCAACGACGATCACCGCCAAAAACCACGCGCGCCCGCGGCCCACGCGCGCCCAAACAACGCCCACGGACTGGATCATCGCCCCGCATGGAAAAAAATGCGAACAAAAATCCTCAAACGCATCACGCCAAACCAAACCGAAAACCGTGCCCAAACCGCCACCGCCAAACACCTCGCCCAACAAATCCGCGCCATGAAAGGAAAGCACTCGGGCGTCGTCTGGGCCGGAAGCTCGGCACGCGACACCCACCTCCGCGGCGACGCCGACATCGACCTCTTTGTCCAATACCCCCACGAACTCGACCGCGAAACCTTCGAACGCGAAGGCCTGCGCATCGGACGCAACACATTCAACGGCCACCCCTTCGAGGAAGCCTACAGCGAACACCCCTACATCCGCGGAAAAATCAAAAACTTCAAAATCGAAATCGTGCCCGCCTACGACGTTCCAGACGCAACCCAAAAAAAATCCTCGGTCGACCGCAGTGTCTTCCACCACGCGTTCGTCCAAAAAAACCTTTCGAAAAAAAACCGCGCGGACGTACGCCTTCTCAAAGCCTTTCTCAAAGGCATCGGCGCCTACGGCGCGCACACCGCCGCCCAAGCCGTGCCCGGCTACCTCACCGAACTCCTCATCATCCACCACAAAACATTCGAGCAAATTGTCGACGCCATGGCCCGCTGGAAACCCGGACACCTCATCGACCTGTCCCAAAGCTGGAATCCGGTTGCCGCCAAAGAAAAATTCGGCGAACACGCACTCATCGTCATCGACCCCGTCGACCCCAAACGAAACGTGGCGGCCGCCCTCTCCCTAGAAAACTTCGCAAAAATCGTGGCCGCGAGCCAACAACTCAACGAAAACCCGTCCATCCGCCTCTTTTTCCCGACACCAAAAAAACCGCTGCCTTTTGGAAAACTCAAAACCCTCCTCGCCAAAAAAAACCTGTTCGCGTTCACATACCCCTACCCCAAAAACCAGCTCGGGGACATCGCGTGGGGCCAAGCCCGACGCCTCCGAAAAAAAATCGAGGCCCAACTAAACAAAAACGGGTTTTCAGTCCGCCGCGCCACCGAATGGACCGACGAGCAAAAAACCGTGGCCCTCTTTTTCGAACTCGAAACCGTTCAACTCGCGCCCACCCTCGTCCACACCGGCCCCCCCGTCTGGGAACCCGCACACGCCAAAGCCTTCCTGCGCGCCAACCGCGACGCCATCGGCGAACCCCGCATCGAAAACGGCCACTGGACCGTCGAAAAAAAACGCGCGATCACCACCGCCCGCGAACTCTTCAACAAAATCAAAATTGAACTCCGCCGCGACGAAAAAGGCCCCCTCCGCCACGCCCTTGCCCAAAGCCGCATCCTCCATGGATCCCCCATCCCAACCGCCGCCCGACAGAATCCCGGCATCTATGCGGCCCTAACTCAAATCGCAAACCGCCAAACCCATTTTGGACCCTAAACGGCGCCCCAAACGATTAAAACCATGGGCGCCATCTAGTCCATGGATGCCATCCCTCCACCAATGGAAACGCCACAAAACCGTCTTTGGCGACCTCTACCAATCCAACGCCCACCCAAAAAAAGTCCTGTTGATCACGCCCCAAGGCAAACGACTCAAATCAAAATACGCGGGACTCATTCGAGGACTTGTCTCCCCAAGACCCGGCCACGAACTCATCGACCCCTCCTTCCACTCCCGCTTTCTTGACCAAGGAGGCCACGCCCAAGTCTACCTGATTCCACGATCCAAACTATCCGCCTTCCAACGAAGCGTACACCGCCACCCCAAAATCGAACGCGTAGTCAACGAATGGGTCGGCAAAGACCCCCACGAACTCGTCGTCAAAGTCTACCACCCTCACCTCAAACCCGGCATGCAAATCGAAGGACTCACCCAAGTAACCGTCGAAATGGACTACTACAATCACCTCAAACGCCGCGAAAAAAAAGGAAAAAACAAAACATTCATTCCCCATGCCCCCCCATACTATTTTGCGGCCCGCGAAGGACTCGTCCGCGGATTCATCAACGCACCCAGCGCGGGTGACCTACTCCTCTACCTCAAAGAATTCACAAACCCCGGATCCCCCCACCGATCAACCGTCGAACGCATGCTACGAAAAACCGGACGATACCGTAGTTGCTTGTCCAACGAACAAATGAACGCCTTCATCAAAAAAAACCGAATCACCCAATCCGACATACAATCCATGATTGACGAAGTCAAACACGCGTTCTCCACAACCGAGTACAAGCCACGCCAAACCATTCCCCCTTCACTCACCGCCGGCCACCGCGAACAAACCGTCCCCGACCTCTGGGAACACGACCACAACATCTTTGTCCTCGGCCGCCACCCCAACGGAAAACTCCGCATCATCGTTCACGACCAACCGCGAAAAGGAATCGAAAACATCGTCGAACTACTCAAAAACAGTCCGCCGCGCCCCCGACAAAAAAAGAAAAAATAAAACACAAAAACCCAGAAAACAAAAAAAAATCCTGTTTCGGGTAAAACCGCCCCGATGAGACGCGGGGAATGCGTCGACTAGAGTCAACGCTTTTCGGAATAAAATTCCGAAACCCCGCACGCACGGACCGTCAAAAACGACGTGGCCCAAAAAAAATGAGCCCTAGGGGATTTGAACCCGCCCGATTGCGTACGGGCACTCCGCGTGGAGGCCCGAACAAGCCGGGCCAAAACATGAAGCGACACACACAAGGGCATGCGAGCGCACCACATCCAAAAGCCATAAAACGACCCGAAAGAAAAAAAAAGAAAATGAGCCCGGAGGGATTTGAACCCCCGATCTCTTGGTTTCATCCAAAACAAAAAAACCATTTCAATCGCTCGCACGCGATTGCCGTTTTTCCATCAACGCTTTTGCTCTTGCGTTCGAGGTCGCAACCGAAGAACGCAAAGCGAAAAGGGTTGGCCGAAGCCAAGTATCCTATCCAGCCTAGACGACGGGCCCTACCAAAAAAAAGAGCGCGAAACGATTAAAATGCATGGTCCATGCAAGTGCGGGCATTAAAAAGTCGGGGCAACAAAAAGAAGAGTATGCCCACACCCGGAAAACCCGGCAACCGGAAAGTGCTCGGCCAAAAACCGCTTCGGGACCGCGCCGCCAACACCGTCATCGGATCGGACGCGCGAACCGCCGCCACCAAAGCCCTGACCGACAAACCCCTTGGACACGAACCGCCAAGCGTGGTCCCGATCGAACGCTGGAGACGAACCAAAGCGTTTGGACGCGCCATCAAAAAACCATTTTTGGCCATGGGCCGAGGCATCCAAACCACGTGGAACAAACTGCCGACGATCCGCAAAAAAAAATCCGTCGCAAAAACCGCCCAATCCGCGCCCCCCGCCCTCGCGCCCGCACCCGCCGACGAAACCGCGGCCGCAAACGCACTCTTTGACAAAAGCAAACCCGCCGCAAACAAACCCGCCAAAAAAACCAATCGACGAACCTTTGCACAAATCCCTGAACCCGCACAAAAAGAAGCCAAACACGCGTTTCGCGTGATCCTCTCCCAAATGGGCGAACTAGCGGCATCCAAAAACGCGCCCGCCGAATTCATCGCCCAATGCAAACGCCTCAAAATCGAACCCGTCATGGCCGCCAAAAACTACATTCTCGAACTCGCCCGAAGCAACCACCCCACCTGGAAAACCGCCCGCACGATCCTTCTTACCAACATCGCCGAAGTCGCCGACCGAACCCAAAACATACCCAAAACCCGCGAGTATGCCAAAAAAGCGGCGCTCCAAGCCATCGCCCACGTCATGAGCCGAGCCAAACTCCCAAAATGAGTTTTATTAAACCTTTTGAACCGACAATAACTAACTCTTCTTTTGGAGGATTAAAGATTATGAAACACTGCACCACGTGCAACCGCGAGGTCACCGACGACTACGTGACGTTCAAGGCGCCCGACGCAAGCAACGACACCATCATCCGCTGCTTTCACTGCCGCGCCAGCGTCAAACCCTACACGACCACCGCGGGCTTCACCGGACCCTAACGGCTTTTTTCGACCCATCCACCATCCAATCGCACGAAATGGATGGGTCAAAAAACCCGGGAAAAAATGGGGACCGCAAAACAACAACCGCCTGCTGGCGGTTGAATCAAAAACAAAAAAGGACGGATGTTCGATGCCCAGCAAGACGCTAGTCATTCTCAAGATCACAACCGACGACATGGACAATTTTGACGCCATGGTGGACGGCGTCAAAAACCTCAAAGCCGAAGGCGCCGAAGTCCGCGAAACCAAAATCGAGCCCATCGCATTTGGCATCAAGGTCCTCAAAACCGCGATCCTGCTCCCTGAAAAAGACGACTCCGCCCTCGACAAACTCACGGCCGCCGTACAAGCCGTCAAACACGTGGAATCCGTCGAAGTCGAAGGCATGACCCTCCTCTAACCGCCTTTGATTCCCTGTTCTTCACGCGGAATCTCTTAAACAAGACCAAAAGCCCGCGGAAAAACGACGATTGAATCGCCCTTTTATCCTTTACCCAGACCCTTTTTTTCGTGATCCAAAAAATCCGGCTGATCCACTGGCGCAGCCACGCCGACACCACCCTCGAATTCGGCACGGGCACCAACGTGATCGTCGGCCCCATGGGTGCAGGCAAAACCAGCGTCATGGACGCACTCAGCTTCGCACTCTACGGCACCTACCCCGCACACCACGCGCGCCGCATCAGTCTCGAGGAAACCATCGCCGCAAAACCAAACCCCTTCCCCGACGCCACCATCGAACTCGAATGGACCGAACCCAACGCGACCTACCGCGTCGAGCGCACGATCAAACGAAAAGGAAGCTCCGAAGCCCGCTTTTACAAAAACAACAAACTCGCGGCCGGCCCCAAGCCCGCCGACGTCAACGCCGAAATCGAAAAAACCCTCGGAACGGACTTTGAACTCTTCAGCCGGACCGTGTACAGCGAACAAAACAACCTCGACTTCTTCCTGCGCCTAAGCCCCCGCGAACGAAAAGAAAAATTCGACGACCTTTTGAACCTTGAACGGTTCGAACGAGCGCGCCAGACCGCGGTTGCAACCAAAAACCGGCTTGCCGACCGCCTCTTGGAAAGCCAAAAACAACTCGCGTTCGCCCAAAGCCAACAGGCCGGCCTCGACCTTGCGCGCGTAACGGCCGAACGCGAACAAAAAAGCAAAACGCTTGCAAAAAACCGCGCGCGCGAAATTGAACTCGCCCGCGAAACCGAAACATGCCGCCGAATTGTCGACGATCTCGAACGAGCGCGCGCGGCCCACGAACAACACCTGCGTGAACTCGCCGACCGAAACGCGCGCATCGAACAACTCGGCCACGTGATCGAACAACTCAAAAAACAACGGCCCGACCGGATTGTCGATTTGGCCGCGCTTGCCAAAAACGAATCGGACGCGAGGGCCCGCGCACGAGACAAAGAACGCGAAATCGACGCGCTGCGGGAAACCGAAAAAACGCTGGCCGGCACACGACTTGCGGACGAGCGACAACTGTTCGAACTCGAGCGCGCGAACGAGACCCTCGGCCGCCTCCACGGCACCTGCCCCACGTGCGGACAAGAAGTCACGCCCGAAAGCAAGCACCGCGTGCACGACGCCCACGACCAAAACGCGCGCGCGGTCCGCGAACGACTAAACCAAACAAAGATCGCGCTCGAACGCACGAACGCGCAACTCGCCGAAAAAAAACGCGAACTCGAACACGCAAAACGCGAACGCGACGAAGCGCAAGTCGCGCGCCTGCGAGGCGAACAGACCGCGGAACTCGAAAAACAAATCGCGGACCACGAAACAAAACGAAACGAACTTCGCGCGCGCGTCGTTGCACCGAGTGCGCAAGAATCGGCGCCGAAACCGGACCCCGATCGACTGAACCGCGCGCGCGAAACCCTCCTCCAATGCGAGCGCGAGCGCGCCGGACTCGCCCGCGAAATCGCATCCGACGAAAAATGGCTCAACGAACTCGCGCGACAAATCGAAAACGCCAAAGCATGGGAACAAAAAGTCAAAACCGAACGCGAGCGCTCCGACCGGTTGAGCGTGCGCACACAAGCGCTCACCAAAACCGCAAGCGCGCTGTCGGCCACGCAAGGCCAACTACGCCAAACGCTCTTAATCCACCTCAACCGGGCCATGGGTGAAATCTGGCCCCTCATCTACCCCTACGGCGACTTTTTGGCCGCGCGCATGCTGGCCGACGAAACCAACTACGAACTCCAAGTGCAAACGCGCGCCGGCGACTGGGTCCGCGTCGAAGGACTGCTCTCGGGCGGCGAACGGGCCGCGGCCGCCCTCACGATCCGCCTTGCCTTCGCCCTCGTGCTCTCGCGAAACCTCGGATTCCTGATCCTAGACGAACCCACGCACAATCTCGACGCGCCGACCGTCCGCCGATTTGCCGAACTCCTGCGAAACCAAGCCCCCGCATGGGTCAAGCAAGTGTTTGTGATCACCCACCAAAGCGAACTCGAACCGGCCGCCACGGGCGGGATCTACCGCATCACCCGAGAAAAAGAAACGGACGGTGCCAGCCGAATCGAAGCCGTCCCGACGGACAACGCGATGCCATCCGAAGCAGAAGACTAAAAAAAAAAAGAGCGGCCGGCAAAAAAAAAAACCGCAAAAACACGTGAAAAACAAACTAAAAAAACTCTTGCCACGCGAAAAAAAAAACGAATTATTCGGTGCGTGGTTCGGACTTGGCGGCTTCCGCGCGAACGGCCTCGCTGACCAAGGCCTTTTCCTTTTCCGCCTTTCGGTTTTTGGTGCGGATCGTGCGCGTCAAAAAACCGGCAACCAGATTGCGATCGGTTTTGGAAAGCGGCAAACCCAAATCATTGACCGTCAACTTGTTCTTGTCAAAGTCGGACCCGAAACTATCCGGAAACGTCTTCATGGCCGCGTTGGCGCGGCTTTTGATTCCCTTTGGAACGGCTTTTCCCATCAATTCACCTTTGCGTAATCACAATGCGACGCGCTCAACCCGACCGTTCGGAAAACGGCGAACGACCACGAGCGGCAGAATCTTTTTCTCGAACTCGGTCACGGCCACATCGTAAACGCTGTCCTTGGCCGCGGTCTTCACAAGCGCGGGAGCGCCCATCGCGAGCTGCAAGGCACGCGCGGACAATAGGCGCACGCGCTCGAAACGCAGCTCATGTGGGGATCCGTGGTCGTGGCCCTGGCGGGCATCGCCATCGCCACTGTTTTCTACTTCCGCACAAACCGCCACGAAGCCGTGCGCCGTATCCTCGCGCCCGTTCACTTCGTGCTGAACCGCAAATACTTCGTGGACGAAATTTACACCTGGACCATCGTGGAACCGGGCAAGTGGTTCTCGTCCCTGTTCCTGTGGAAAATCACGGACGCGGGCATCATTGACGGATTTGTCAACGCCCTGGCCGGGCTGACCGGCGCCGTGGGCGGCATGGTGCGCCGCATCCAGACCGGCG